>ERZ808046.649-NODE-649-length-24694-cov-4.719909_pt1 | contig 24694 bp, 17 predicted proteins | sample MGYA00380196_ERZ808046 | MGnify/ENA primary metagenome ERZ808046 (study PRJEB31490, sample SAMN06133421) | mouse gut metagenome | isolation source: Z6_2 | host: mice | place: China: Chengdu | collected 2015-05 ...
AAATGTTATGTTACTATGAAATTTGATTTATAATATAAATAGATATGCTTATATAATAGGTACTAGTAATCAGTCTATTCTCTTGCATATTATAATTGAATATGATATGATATGCTCAAATAGCTAAGGATTTTTATAAATTTTAATATAGATATTTCACTATTTAAGCAATAAAAATATTTGATTTTTATACATTTCATTTTATAAGTTAGAATAAGAGTTTGTATTTTTAAGTAAGTAAAATTATAAAAATAAAAAGGGAGGAGCGTTATTAATGTTTAAAATGACAAAGCGTTTTTTTGCAATAAGTGGTATTTGTTTAATTACACTTTGTGGTGCTGTTTTTGTTTGGATAGGTTCTTATATGAATCAAAAAAGCGAAAAGGCAATTACTGAAATTGGTGCAATTTATATGTCAGAAATGAGTAGACAAATTCATCAAAAATTTGATGCAATTATTGATTTGAAATTATCACAAGCACAAGGAATTGTAAAACGTACACCACAGGAAAGTGCAAGATATGGTGATGAAATGATACATGAATTAGCATTAAGTGCTGAAATTAGAGAATTTACATATCTAGCACTTTGTACAGAAGATGAAGAACAACAAATTATTTATGGAAGTCCTATTAAAATTGTAAATCAAGAAGAATTTAGTGAAGTGTTAAAAGATAAAAATAAAAGAGTAACAACAGGTTTTGATGAAAATGGAAATAAGGTTTTAATATTAGCTGTTGATGGAAAATATCCTATGAATGAAAATAAGGAAAGTTCATCATTAGTAGTAGCTTTACCTATGAGCTATTTGGAAAAAGCACTTTTATTAGATGAAGAAGCATCTATGATGTATTCTCATATTATTCGTAAAGATGGAAGTTTTGTAATTAGAAGCGGAAAAGGTTTTCAAGAAGATTATTTTACTCGTATTAGAGAATTATTTTCAGAATTAAATGGAAAAACTCCAGAAGATTATGCTAGAGAGTTAAAAAATGCTATGGAGCAAAATGAAAATTACTCTACTTTACTTATGGTAGATGGTGTATATCAACAACTTTATTGTTCTTTATTACCAAATTCAGAATGGTATTTAGTTGCTGTTATGCCTTATGGTATTTTAAATGATAATATTAGTGAATTAAGTGATATTAGGCAATATGCAATATTAGAAGCTTGTGGTGTTATATTAGTTGGTATTTTGATTATATTTATATTATATTTTAGAATGTCTCAGCAACAATTAAAAGAATTGAATGAGGCAAAAAAAGAAGCTGTTGAAGCAAATAAAGCAAAAAGTGAATTTCTTTCTAATATGAGTCATGATATTCGTACACCAATGAATGGTATTGTTGGTATGACAGCGATTGCTATGTCAAATATAAATGATAATGCAAGAGTAAAAGATTGCTTAACTAAAATTACATTATCTAGTAAACATTTATTAGGACTGATTAATGATGTTTTGGATATGTCTAAAATTGAAAGTGGAAAATTAACATTAAATATACATCAAATTTCTTTGAGAGAGGCAATGGAAAGTATAGTAAATATTGTACAACCACAAATTAAGTCAAAGAACCAGCATTTTGATATTTTCATACAAAGGATACAGACAGAAAATGTATATTGTGATAGTGTGCGTTTAAATCAAGTATTGATTAACTTATTATCAAATGCCATTAAATTTACACCAGAGAATGGAAGTATTAGAGTTTATTTGGAACAAGAATCATCTCCAGTTGGAGAAAAATATGTAAGGTGCCATTTTAAAGTAAAAGATAGTGGTATTGGTATGACAGAGGAATTTCAACGAAAAATTTTTGATAAGTTTACAAGAGAGCAAAAAGACCAAGTCTATAAAACAGAAGGTACTGGGCTGGGAATGGCAATTACAAAATACATTATAGATACTATGGGAGGTACGATTCAGGTAAAAAGTGTTTCGGGAGAAGGAAGCGAATTCCATATTATATTAGATTTAGAAAAAGCATTTACTCGTGAAGAAGATATGATTCTTCCTCCATGGAATGTATTAGTAGCAGATAATAATCAAGACCTTTGTCAAAGTGCGATTTTCTCTCTGAAAGAAATTGGTATTAATGCAGAATGGGCTTTGAATGGAAAAACAGCAGTGGAAATGGTCAAAAAACGTCATCAAGAAAATAATGATTATGAAATTGTACTTTTAGATTGGAAAATGCCTGATATGGACGGTTTACAAACAATGCGAGAAATTAGAAAAGAAGTAGGAGATAAAATTCCTATATTAATTATATCTGCTTATGATTGGAGCGATATAGAAGAGGAAGCATTAAAAGCTGGTGCAAATGGCTTTATATCAAAACCATTGTTTAAATCTAATTTATTTTTAGGATTAAGTTCTTTTATGTTAAAAGAAGATGTAGAAGAATCTCAACAAAATGAAAATGCACAAACATTTACTGGAAAGCGTATACTGTTAGCAGAAGATAATGACTTAAATTGGGAAATTGCAGAAGATATTCTTTCAGAAGCAGGATTTGAGTTGGAAAGAGCAGAAAATGGTCAAATTTGTGTAGAGAAATTTCAACAATCTGATATTTCTTATTTTGATGTAATATTGATGGATATTCGTATGCCTGTTATGAGTGGTTATGATGCAGCAAAAGCAATTCGTGCTATGAAAGAACGTGCTGATGTAAATTTACCTATTATTGCTATGACAGCAGATGCATTTTCTGAAGATATACAACATTCTTTAGAATGTGGTATGAATGAACATATCTCTAAGCCTATTGATGTCGATAGATTGATACAAATATTGAAAAAGTATTTAAAGTAAATAATGTATAAATATAGATAGGAAGGTTATTATATGAGAGAAAAAAGAAAAATTTTAATTGTAGATGATTCCGAAATGAATCGTTTATTATTGTCAGATATGTTATCTAATGAATTTGATATTATAGAAGCAGAAAACGGAATGGAAGCAGCAGCAATATTACATAACCAAGAACATGAAATTTCTCTTATGCTTTTAGATATTGTTATGCCAATTATGGATGGTTTTGAAATGCTTACTGTAATGAATAAAAATGGCTGGATAAAAAGTGTACCAGTTATTATGATTTCGGCAGAAACAGTACCATCTTATATGGACAAAGCATATGATTTAGGCGTATTAGATTATATCAGTAGACCATTTGATGAGAGAGTAGTACAGCGTCGTGTTACCAGTACGATTATGCTTGCAGCAAAACAAAAAGAATTAGCACATATGGTAACAGAGCAACTTTATGAAAAAGAAAAAGATAATAGATTGATGATTGAAATATTATCAAATATTGTAGAATTTCGTAATGGTGAAAGTGGTTTGCACGTTTTGCATATACATACGCTTACAGAATTACTTTTGAAAAAATTGATAGAAAAAACGGATAAATATAATATTTCTAAAAAGGATATTCCTTTGATTTGTAATGCTTCTGCACTTCATGATATTGGAAAAATTGCTGTACCAGGCGAAATTTTAAATAAACCAGGAAAATTGACAAAAGAAGAATTTGAAATTATGAAAACACATTCTGCAGCAGGTGCAAAAATGTTAAGCTGTATTCCTCTTAGAGAGAATGAACCTTTGATTCAAGTAGGATATCAAATTTGTAGATGGCATCATGAAAGATATGATGGAAAAGGTTATCCAGATGGTTTAAAAGGAGAAGAAATTCCTATTGCAGCACAAGTAGTAGCATTGGCTGATGTTTATGATGCTTTGACTAGTAAAAGGGTATATAAAGATGCTTTTTCTCATGAAGTTGCAGTAAATATGATTTTAAACGGAGAGTGTGGTATATTTAATCCTATTCTGATGGAATGTTTGACGGAAATTTCAGAAGCATTGAAAAAAGAATTAAATGAAACATCAGTCGGAAGTCATTTTGAAAAAGACTTAATGGGTACTATAGAACAGCAAATGATGGATATGAAAGAACTGAATGTATCGGAAAGAACAATACATTTATTAGAACATGAAAGAATGAAATATCAGTTTTTTGCAAACACATCTAAAGAAATACAATTTGAATATACTACTACACCAGAAATGCTTATGCTTTCTCAATGGGGAGCAGATTATTTACGATTGCCAGAAATGATATTAAATCCAAAAGAAAGTGCTTTTGGAAATCAAATATTTTTTAAAGATGATTTTGAACAGCTATTAAATAAACTGAAAAATACCACTCCTGAAAATTCTATAATAAAAGAAACCTATCTTTTAAATATTAATGGTTCACAAAGATGGAGTGAAGTTGTAGCAAAATCTATGTGGACAAATGGACAACCACCAAAATATGAAGGTGCAATTGGAAAAATTGTAGATATTCATGAATATTTGGAAAAAATGAATCGTTTAGAATTAGCTATGGCACAAGATTCTTTAACAGGTTTATTGAATCATATGGTTGCTAAAAGTAAACTCTCTGCCCTTTTGTCAAAAAGGGATAACAAAAAGTATATATTAATTTTAATTGATATTGACAATTTTAGAAAGGCTAATGATAAATATGGACATCAATCTGGAGATGAAATTTTAAAATATATAGCGAATACTATTAAAAATAGTATTCGTAGTGTAGATATTGCAGCACGTATGGGCGGAGATGAGTTTTTGATTTTTATGGAATATAAGGATACTACAAAGCCACAGGTAGAAAGAATATTTAAACAATTACATGGAGAGTATAAGGAATTTTCTATTTGTGTAAGTATGGGTATTGCATCATCAGAAGATTGTAAGCAAAGAGATTATAATACATTGTTTCAAATGGCAGATAAGGCATTATATACAGCAAAGCATAAAGGAGGACATAGCTATCAATATTATGATGAAACAATAGACACGATTTGGTCAACTCAGATTTCAGAACAGCATAATCATAACAATTAATTAAGGTAATGTTTATTAGGGGAGGAAAATGAAATGACAGTAAAAGAGTGTTATGAAATAATAGGAGCAAATTATGAAGAAGTAGAAAGCCGTTTAAGAACAGAGGAAAGAATCAAAAAATTTTTATTAAAAATATTAAATGATAAAAGCTATGACTTATTGTGTGATTCTATAGAACAAAAAAATATGGAAGAAGCATTTCGAGCAGCTCACACATTAAAGGGAATTAGCCAAAATTTATCTCTTACTACATTGTATCATTCTTCTAGTCTGTTGTCAGAAGAACTAAGAGGAAATCAAGAGTATAATAAACAAGTAGAAGAACTTTTTGACCAAGTAAAAAAGGATTATATTCATATTACAGAAACAATTAAAAATTTATTATAATGCAGAGTATCAAAAAAATCAGCTATTGAACTGATTTTTTTGGTATATATAGATATGAGTGATAAAAATGTTAAAAATCTAGCAATATAGCGAACAAAATTTCATTACCGGTTTAATATTTTTCTATTTTATTTTTGACCAAAAAGAAACCCATTTTTCAATGTTGAAAAGTGGGTTTCTTTAATAGCTTAAAATATATACATACTTTTTTTACAAAAAATTACAGCAATATTTGACAGAAACATTGTTTTCATGTACCATTAAAATAAACTGATTTTGGTAAAAATAGAATAATAATTTGATAAAAATTTTATTTTTTTATTGAAATGATTTATAAAATGAAGTGAATATTGCTACTATATCTGACATAAAACGAAAGGAATATTATATGGAAAATAATAATCAAACAATGGTGTATATTATATTAGATTGTTCTTCTTCTATGATAGGAGAACCTATAGAATCTGTTCGTCAGGCAATAAAGGCGATGATAGCAGAATGGAAGGAAGAAGAAGCTGATATTATAATTTCTGTTTTAGTATATCAAACTGTTGCGAGAGAATTATTAAGAGATGTTGATTTAAAGGAATTTGTATTGCCTCATTTTATAATGGGTGGCTTGTCTTGTTTATCGAAGGCTTTTTCGTTGTTATCAGATATTATAGAAAAAAGAAAAGAAAAAAATAAAAAAACTATTGTTTTTTTGTTTACAGATGGAAAAATAACAGATATTGATAAAAATATTATAAGAAATCATGATATATTAAAAAAAGTAAATTGTGTACTTTGCGAGGCAGGAGCAGAAACGAATACATATGATTTGAAAACAGTTATAAAACATACAATATCGTTGAATACATTAACATATGGAGAATTTAAGTTGTACTTATAAAACATGAATGAAATGGGATAGGTGAAAATATGGAAGAAATAGAATATGCAATTACAAAAAATGGTAAAAAAATTCCTTTTGTATATCGTTCTAATCCTCCAAGAGGAGGAATGAAACATACTTATTTTTCTCCTGACCATTCTTATGTAGTGCAGTTTTTTAATGATAGTAATATGGGAGAAAGTACTGTTGTACGCCAACGTTTATATGCAATATTAGGAAAATATAATACTACATTATCTGAGGAACAAGGTGGTGCAACAGGAAATAAAAAAGAATGGGCAGAATATTTTTCAAAAAGATTTTGTTGGCCTATGGACATTGTAGTAGAACCTGAATTTGGTATCGTATGTCCTACTTATCCAAAACGATTTTTTTTTGATAAAAGTGCTTCTGATTTACTTAACTTAAATGGAAAAGATAAGAAAAGTACATGGTATACAGAAAAATATAGAAATTATTTGAACCCATCAGAATTAGGAGATTTAAAAGGGATATTGCAAGTTTCATTTATGTTAGCACAATCTGTTAGAAGAATGCATCAAGCAGGACTAGCACATTCTGATTTATCTTGCAATAATGTTTTGATAGACCCTAAAAGTGGTACTTGCATTATTATAGATATTGATTCTCTTGTTGTACCAGATATTTTTCCGCCTATGGTATTAGGTACAAGAGGATATATTGCGCCAGAAGTATTACAATCTCTTGTACGACCTGGAAGTCAGAAAATATGGGCAAGTGTATATACAGATTTGTATGCATTAGCAGTATTGATATATGAATATATTTTTTGTCGTCATCCACTAAAGGGAAATAAAATTTATGATGCTTATTCTGAAAAAAGGAATTATTTTTTGCAGATGGGAGAAAAAGCATTATTTATAGAAAATCCTGAGGACTGTTCTAATCATATTCAAAATATGCCATTTACGATACAGCATATAGGTAAACCACTAGAAAAACTTTTTTTGAGAGCATTTGTAGAGGGATTGCATTGTCCTCAAAAAAGACCGACTGCTATGGAATGGGAAAGAGGACTTTCTATTACATTAGATTTATTACAAAAATGTAGTAATATAAGATGCAATCAAAAATGGTTTGTACCAGAACAAAAACAGGATACAATATGTCCATTTTGTGGTACAATACAGAAAAAAACACCTTTTTTACAATCTTATTGTCATATTGCGCAAAAACAAGGGCAATGGAAACCATTTTCTAAAATACAGTTTTATTCGGGAAAAATATTATATAATTGGCACTTTTTTGATAATGTATATCCTAATGAAAAGGCAAATAAAACAGAATGTGCTGTAATATTGCAAAGAAATGGAAAGTGGTTTTTAAAAAATAAAAATATACTTGGTCTTTATAATGGAAAAGGGAATCTTGTACCACTTGATGGCATAACAGAATTAGAAAAAGGAGATTTTTTAAAAGGCAGTATGACAGAACATGATTTAATGTTTCATGTTATAGAATGAGGGAGTGTGTATATGGATATACAACAGTTATTGAATCAAAATTCAGGTGCTTTTGTAAAGTTACCAGCGGGAGAATATAAAGGAAATTTTGTAATCAATCATCCCTGTAGAGTGATAGGAAATCATACAACATTATGGGCAGAACAGGGAACAGTATTAACCATTCGCTCCAATATTGTTATGATAGAAAATGTGAGGATAGAAACATTAAATGAGCAAGATATTACTGTTTATACTGATTATGATGATACTGTATTTCGAAAAGTGGAAATATCGGGAATACTAATGAAAAAAACAAAAAAGGAAATTTGGAATTTACCTAAAATGTTATATTTAGGTGAAATACCTTGTAATACTGTTTGTAAAATGTATTTTGACATACAAATACCTTGTTTTTGTCGTATTGTTTCATTATTAAATGGAATAAAAATTACACCAGAAACATTACAATCAGGACAACATAGAATGACATTGCATATAGAAAAATTACAAAAAAATACTTGTTTATATGGTGATATATTGTTTGAAACAGATTGCTTTATAAGGAGGATATATATTACTGGTGTTGTTACAGATAAAATAACTTGTTATACAGATGAAAAAGTAGTATATTCAGAAAAAGAAAATACAATAGCACATCAAAATAATATAAAATATATTACACAACCTGCTATTACATGGAATAAAAATGCTTTGGTGTTAAAAAAGGGGCAGAGAATTATTTTAGGAGAATCTGAAAAGCAACAAATTAGCATTTTTATGGAAATAGAAGGTTATGATAGTAATATAGATATTGACCCTTATGTTTTTTTATTACAAAATGATAACAAAGCAAAAAAAGACAAAGATATGATTTTTTTTGGAAATGAATATACAGAAAATCATTCTGTTGTAATAGAGAATAAAAAAGTAATTTTACAATTACAAAAAGTTAATTCAGATATACAAAGAATATCAATAGCTTATGGTATTTATGAATCTCGGTATTCTTTTGGAGATATTCAAAAAGTTGTTGTAAAATTAAAAATACAACAGCAGGATTTTATGGTATTTCCTTTGTATGATTTGCAAAAAGAAACAACTGTAATTGCTATTGATTTTTATAGATATAAAGGTATATGGAAAATAAATGCTATAGGTGGAGGATATATTGATGGTCTAAAAAAATTGTGTGAAGATTATGGACTAGAAGTAGAAGAATAAAAAGAAAGGGAAATAATTATGTATCAGAGATTAAAATGTAATAATAAACAAGATTATTTTAAGCCCCTTTCAGAAAGAGAAAAAAATGGTGTTTATTTTTGCCGTTTTATTGGATTTGATGAAGATTTGCTGATATGGGAAAGAACATTACAAATTGTTAGCCAACAAAATGGGAAGTATATTTCAAAAAAATTACAACAGCCAAATGAAAGTGCAGTAAATTCTTTTTTTGATGTTGTAGGAAATTTTACATTTGTGATAGAAAAAAGTTTATTTCAAGAAATTATAAAAAAATGGCTCAATTTTATTCCTCAAACAATACAGCAAAATATTTCAGATGCTATGTTTTATATATTATCAGAATTATATACAAAAGAGAATAATATTAATATATTAAAAAATACATTTGTAAAATTTATGTGTTGGTTAAAATCAGACTTTAATCATATGCTTTGTCATTTGGGACAGCAAAATATTCCTAAAATACTTTATGAAGGGGATATATCAAAATATGAAATGTATTTCTTGAGAGTACTTTGTTTAAGTGGTTGTGATATTGCTTATATTCATTTTTATGATGAAAATTATTATATGAAAATAGATGATACAGCAGCTTGGACAGATGTATTTTATGGAAAAAGAAGAGGACAGCCCCTAAAGCATTTTAAAAATATCGATTTGAAGGCATTACAACAACAGCAGCAGACAATACAAAATATAGAATCTGTATCAGATATTGTCAAAACAAATACTTGCATACAAGGTGATTTTTGGAAGATAATTTTTAAAACAAATAGTCAAAGAGCATTAGATAAAAATCATTATTATAATATTTTTATACAATATATGGGAATAGATGATATAGAATTATATCAAAACAGATTGTATACATTAAAAGAGGATTTCATTCAAAAAGAAAAATGTTTTATTATGGAAGAAGATATGAAAAATCCCACTATAGAAGAAAGCAATCATTTACGCTTAATAAAATATGATAATAAAAATGATATGTTACAGCAATTATCGCAAAAAATAGTGTTACAAGGAAATGATATATTACAAAAACTTTTTAAAAGGGCATTTTTCAAAACGATAGAGAAATATACAGAAAATACAGATGCTAAAATATATAATACAGCATTGAAGTTAATTTGTTGGCTAAATCGTTATAGTAATATATTATTTCAAAATTTTGATTATGAACAAATTCCTTTATTTTTGTATTATGGTAAAATAAATGAAAGCCAAGCACTGTTTTTAAATATGATTTCTTATTTACCTGTAGATGTTTTATATATTTGCAGTGATAAAGGATATGCTACTGTTTTTGAAAAAATAAAGAGCAATAGTATTGTGGTAGAATTGCCCCAAAGCAGTGATATATTCCCTTTTCCTAAGAAATTGGTGAAAGTAAAGCAGGCAACAACAGCATATCAAGCAGAAAGAGAATTGGATACATTGCTTTATACAGATACAGGATTATATAGACAAAGACAATTTAATCGTTCTCGTGCTGTCACGTTAAAAACGGTTTATGAAGAAATTCGTATTCTTTGGAAAGAAGAAGCCAAATATCGTCCTAATTTTGAAACAAAAAATAATGTGGTAATCGTACCTAATATTTTTGCTAAAATAAATGGAGTAAAAGAGGGAAATAAAACAGAATATTGGAAAAGCATAGCAGAACTTTTTACAGAAAATACAATATTTATTAAAAATTTTCCGTATATTGCAAAAGCAAGGCAATATACTTCTGTTTCACAATTTTTAAAAAATGGCAAAATATTAGTAGAAGCTGTAAAAAAACACTCTAGCTATTCCTATGATTTTTTAAATTTAGAAATACAAAATTATATATTAGAAAAAGCACAGGAAATGATAGAACTACATTGGATTACAGCAGAAGGTGTAGATATAGAAAAGATAATACTTTATATTGTATTGAATTTAGATAAAAAAACATTACAGCTTATACAGCAATTTGATTTTACCAAGGAAATTCCCAAAGTGATTGTTGTTTCTGTAAATGAAAGTATGGCAACATTAGAAGATGCAATTTATTTATTATTTTTAAATTTAATAGGATTTGATATTGCTGTATTTACTCCTACAGGCTATAGAAATATTGATAAATATATCAGTAGAAATGCTTTTGAAGAATATGAAATAGGAGAATATTTATTTCAGATGGAAGTACCAGAAAAGTCAAGATTAGAGAGAATGTCTAAAAATATGACACAGGAAAATGGCTTATTTAATAGATTATTTGGAAGGAGAAAGTAATAATGGCTTTACAATTTAAAAAAAATGATAGTCAACAAACATTGCAAAGTGTAGAAACAGAAGAAATAAAAGAATATAACATTGTGGAGCAAAGGCAAGAAATGACAGAACGTCTTGTAAATTCTAAAGAAATAGATGATATTGTAAGTGGAATTGATGTATATCAGCCGCAACAGTTGGTATCATTTGGTGCAGAAGCAGCAGAAGGAATATCAAAATGCTCAGACCAAATATTAAATAGTGTAAATATGAATCAGATTAATGATTCAGGAGAATTATTAAAAACATTAGGTAAAATTATGGATAAATTTGATTTAGAGGAAATTTCGGCAGAACCTAAAAAGGGTGTTTTAGGGAAATTATTTGGGGGAGCAAAAAAACAATTAGACCAAGTTTTATCAAAGTATCATACTATGGGTGATGAAGTAGATAAAATTTATATTAAATTAAAAGAATATGAAAATGAAATACAGTCTTCTAATCAAAAACTTGAACAAATGTTCCAAACAAATGTAGAATATTATCAAAGTCTTGTAAAATATATATTGGCAGGAGAGCAAGGCATAAAAGAAATTGACCAATATTTAGAGCAGATGAGAGGAGAATATGAAAAAACACAAGATGCTGTATTGCAGATGGATATTGTAGGATTAGAGCAAGCAAGAGATGTTTTAGACCAAAGGGTAATGGATTTACGAATTGCAGAAAATGTTGCAATGCAGTCTGTTCCTATGATTAAAACAATGCAGTTCAGTAATTTGAATTTGATAAGAAAAATTAATTCTGCATTTATTATTACATTACCTGTGTTTAAACAAGCATTGACACAAGCCGTACTTTTAAAAAGACAAAAAATACAAGCAGAGGCTATGGCGGTATTAGATGAAAGAACAAATGAAATGTTGTTGAAAAATGCACAAAATACTGCAAATCAATCAAAATTAACAACACAATTGGCAACAGGTAGTTCTGTAAAAATAGAGACACTAGAAAAATCATGGCAGACAATTGTAAATGGTATTGAAGAAACACAAAAAATTCAACAAGAAGCACAACAAAAACGACAACAAGATATAGAACGTTTAAATCAATTAAAAATAGATTTTAATAATAAAATGCATACAAATTTATAATTTATAAAAGGAGGACAATATAGAAATGGATAAATTAGGATTAACAGAACAACAAGTCCTAAAAAGTAGACAAGAACATGGTGATAATCGATTAAGTGAAGTAAAATCAGAAGGGTTTTGGGAAAAATTGAAAGGTAATTTTGGTGACCCTATGATTAAAATACTCTGTGTTGCATTGATTATTAATGTAGTGTTTGCATTTTTAGGACAAACTGAATGGTATGAATCTGTAGGAATTGCCTTAGCTGTGATACTTGCCACATTTGTATCTACATTTTCAGAATATCGAAATGAAAATGCTTTTCAAAAATTACAAGATGAAGCATCTAAAATCAAATGTAAAGTGTATAGAAATGGTGAAGTTACAGAAATTTCTATTGATGATGTAGTTGTAGGAGATTGTATTATATTGCAATCTGGTGACAAGATACCTGCAGATGGTAATTTAATTGATGGTAATATCAATGTAGACCAATCTGTATTAAATGGTGAGAGTAAAGAAGCAAAAAAGAAGGCAATACCAGAAGATTATAAAGAAGATGAAACAAAGGCAATGGATTTTTTAAATGCTTATAAAGTATTTAGAGGCACAATTGTTTGTTCTGGTAATGGCATTATGGAAGTTACAACAGTGGGAGATAAATCTGTATATGGTAAAATTGCAAGTGAATTGCAAATTGATGATGATAGAGAATCTCCACTAAAAGTAAAGCTTTCTAATCTTGCCGATGGTATTAGTAAATTTGGTTATATTGGTGGTATACTCATAGCAGTTGCATTGCTATTTCAAAGGATTGTTGTACACAATGGATTTGATATGGTACAAATACTTGCTTATTGCTCTAACTGGATGGTAATAGTAAATGATATTGTAGAAGCAGTAATGCTTGCTGTTATTATCATTGTTATGGCTGTACCAGAAGGCTTGCCGCTTATGATTGCTATTGTTTCGGCACAAAATATGGGAAAAATGTTAAAAGATAATGTGTTAGTTAGAAAAATAAGTGGTATCGAAACAGCAGGTAGCTTAAATATTTTATTTAGTGATAAAACGGGTACAATTACAAAAGGTATATTAGAAGTTGTTACATTTATGAATGGCAAAGGATTAGAATGGAATAGTTTGGATAGAGTGACACCAAAATTAAAAGACATTCTTACTGTCAGCATATTAGAAAATACTACTGCTGTCATTTCGCAAGAAGAAGGTAAAAGAAAGATAATAGGAGGAAATGGTACAGACAGAGCTGTATTGGGATTTTTGCCTGAAAATATACCACATTATAATGTTAAAAAAGTGGCATCTGTTCCTTTTAACAGTGATAATAAATATTCAGCTTCACAAATAACAGGAGATTTTAATTATACACTTTTAAAGGGTGCGCCAGAAAAAATTATTTCAAAATGTAAATGGTATTTTGATGAAAATGGTGAAAAACAAGAACTAAATCCGGATATTGTTAACACAAAAATAAATGAATTGGCAGTTCGTGCTATTAGAGTGTTGGGGCTTGCAGTTTCTGAAAAAAGTATTGAAAATGATGTATTGCCAGAAAATGATTATATATTGGTAGGTATATTGGGTATACGTGATGATGTTCGTCCAGAATCTATTGAGGCAATACAAGAAGTGCATAATGCAGGTGTACAAGTTGTTATGATTACAGGCGATAGAAAAGATACTGCCGTTGCAATAGCAAAAGAAGCAGGACTTTTAACATCTGATAAAGATGTTGTTTTAACAAGTGATGAATTATTTGCACTTTCTGATGAAGAATTAAAATCAAAGCTCAAAGATTTAAGAGTTGTTGCGAGAGCATTACCTAGTGATAAAAGTCGTTTAGTCAGACTAGCACAAGAATTAAATTTGGTTGTTGGTATGACAGGTGACGGGGTAAATGACTCCCCAGCATTGAAAAAAGCAGATGTTGGATTTGCCATGGGTGGTGGTACAGAGGTTGCAAAAGAAGCAAGTGATATTGTAATATTAGATGATAATTTTACATCTATAGACAAGGCAATATTATATGGTAGAACGATATTTAATAGTATCAGAAAATTTATTATATTCCAATTAACAATCAATGTTGCAGCAGTATTGGTATCGTTTATGTCACCACTTTTGGGTATGGAAAATCCATTGTCTATTACACAAATATTATGGGTAAATTTGGTTATGGATACATTAGCAGCACTTGCATTTGGTGGAGAGCCAGCATTAAAACGTTATATGAAAGAACAACCTAAACGTAGAGATGAAAATATTGTTAGTAAGTATATGTGGAGCGAAATTATTGTAGGAAGTTTGTGGATATTTTTATTAAGTATGGGTATGTTGGTACTGCATGAAGCAGATGCCTTTTTTAGGGATGACCCAGCAAATAAGTATATGTTGACAGGCTATTTTGCATTTTTTATATTTGCATCAGTATTTAATGCATTTAATGCTAGAACAGAAAAAATGAATCTTTTTGACAATATTAGTGGAAACAACGGATTTTTAAAAATATTGCTTTTAATTGTAGTAGTACAAATAAGTATGACCTATTTTGGAGGAGATATATTGCGCTGTTATGGTTTAACAGCAGGAGAATGGCTATTCGTAGTGATATTAGCTTTTACAATTATACCAGTGGATTTGGTAAGAAAGCTTATATATAAAGGCAAAAACTAAACATGATATTTTAATGATGAAAGGGAGAGATGATTTATGCCAATTAGTTTAAAAAAAGGACAAAAAGTAGATTTAACAAAAACAAATCCAGGATTGACAAAAATGTGTGTAGGTTTAGGCTGGGACATAAACAAATATGATGGCGGTAGTGCATTTGATTTGGATACAGCAGCATTTTTGTTAGGAGAAAATGGAAAAGTAAGAGAGCAAGGAGATTTTGTATTTTATAGTAATTTAAGTCATGCAAGTGGAGCGGTAGTTCATCAAGGTGACAATTTGACAGGAGAAGGCGAAGGTGATGACGAGCAAATTATTGTTGACCTTTCTAAGGTACCTGCTGATGTTACAAGAATTGCCTTTACAGCAACGATATATGATGCAGAAGAAAGAAGACAAAATTTTGGACAAGTTTCTAATGCTTATATTAGAGTAGTAGATACAGCAAATAATAATGAATTAATTCGTTATGACTTGGGAGAAGATTTTTCTATTGAAACAGCAGTAGTAGTGGGAGAATTATATAGAAATGGTTCAGAATGGAAATTCAATGCTGTAGGCAGTGGTTTTCAAGGAGGTTTATCAGCACTTTGTGGAAATTATGGCATTGATGTAGCGTAATTAATATATAAAAGTGTGTAGTATAAAATAATGTTAAATAAGAGGGGGTGCTAGGTGCTATGGAATATGAAATTTTATATCAAGGTACTTTTCCTATTGTAAAATGTCAGTTGGAAAAAGGAGAACATATAAAAGCGGAATCTGATGCAATGGTTGCTATGTCTACAACAATTGATGTAACAGGTGGTGTAGAAGGTGGTATTAAAAAAGGTATCACTCGTATGCTTTCTGGTGAAAAATTCTTTTTTCAATATCTTACAGCAAGCAGAGGTAACGGAGAAGTTTTATTTGCTCATGCTTTACCAGGCGATATTATCGCAGTAGAATTAAATGGTAATGGATTAGTGATACAAAAAGATGGTTTTTTGGCATCTACAGAAGATATTGAAATTGATACAAAAGTACAAAATTTAATGAAAGGGCTTTTTTCAAAAGAAGGATTTTTTGTATTAAAGGCAAGAGGCAATGGAACATTATTTTTAAGTTGTTATGGTGCAATTCATACAATAACATTAAATGTAGGAGAAGAAATTATTATTGATAATGGTCATTTAGTAGCATGGACAGAAGATACTGATTATACCGTTGAAAAAGCATCAAATGGCTGGATAAATAGTATTACTTCTGGAGAAGGACTTGTTTGTCGTTTTAAAGGTCCAGGAAAGGTATGGATACAAACAAGAAACCCTGGCAGTTTTTCCGGTTGGATTTCTTCTCTTGGTTTTTCAAAAGGATGATGTAATAAAGGAGATGTCAAAATGTCAGTAAATTTACAAAAAGGACAAAAAGTAGATTTAACAAAAGGGAATGCTGGATTAAAAAGATTGATTGTAGGTTTAGGATGGGATGAGGCAGAGAAAAAAGTAGGACTTTTTGGGAGAAAAAAAGGTGCAGATATTGATTGTGATGCTTCTGCTTTAGTTTGTGGTGCAGGTGGAAAATTGTTAGATAAAAATGATATTGTATATTTTGGAAATCTAAAACATAGAACAGGTGCAATTACACATTTAGGAGATAATTTAACAGGCGAAGGCGAAGGTGATGACGAACAATTAATTGTGGAATTAAATAATATACCAGAAAATTATGAGAAAATTATATTTGTTGTTAATATTTATAAGGCATTTGAAAGAAATCAACATTTTGGTATGATTAAAAACGCTTTTATCAGAATTGTAGATGCAGATACGAAACAAGAACTTTGCAAATATAATCTTTCTGAAAATTATGATAATATGACAGCAATGATATTTGGTGAAGTATATCGTTATAAAGGAGAATGGAAATTTAATGCCATTGGACAACCTACACAAGATAAAGGTCTTGGAGAATTGGCAGCTCGTTTTGTGTAATATATCGTTAGGAGGAAAATAGTATGGGAATTAATCTTTCAAAAGGTCAAAGAGTAAATTTAGAAAAATCTATGACATTAGCATTAATTGGTTTAGGATGGGATACTAACCAATATGATGGCGGTTATGATTTTGACTTAGATGCAGCAGCATTTTTATTAGGAGAAAACGGAAAAGTTTTAAAAGATGAGGATTTTATATTTTATAATAATTTAGATGGCAGAAATGGTGCTGTTGTGCATACAGGAGATAACTTAACAGGAGAAGGTGAAGGCGATGATGAAGTAATATTAATTGATTTTACAAAAGTACCTGATGAAATTAAAAAAATCGCCATTACTGTTACCATACATGAAGCAGTGCAAAGAGGACAAAATTTTGGACAAGTTTCTAATGCTTATGTGCGTGTAGCAAGACGTTCCAATAAAGATGATATGACAGGTATAGAAGAACTGAAATATGACTTAATGGAAGAATTTTCTATTGAAACAGCGATTGTTGTTTGCGAAATATATAGACATGGAAATGATTGGAAATTTAATGCTGTAGGTAGTGGTTATCAAGGTGGCTTGGAAGCACTTTGCAGAAGTTTTGGTGTAAATGTATAACAAAAATATTTTTAATAATATAGGCTGTTCTCAAAAGAGAGCAGCCATATCATTATTTAAGGAGGAAAACATTGAATCAGACTATGAAAATTTGTTTGGAATATCAAACATGGAATAGAAATGCACCAAAAGCATTACTACAGTATGCAGTAGGCGCATTACTTTATGCACCAGCAGACCATGAAGGTATTATTGATGCTATTTATTATAATCGTATTCCCTATTTAAAAAGCGTTGCTTTTTGTTTAGAAGATACTATACAAGATGCTTATTTAGTGCAAGCAGAAAATAAATTGATAGAACATATGATATTGCTTTATGATGCAATGAAAAAGGGAGTATTGCAGCAAAAAAAGTTACCTTTGATTTTTATACGTATTCGTACACCAAAACAAATGATAGATATATTTAGACGTTTAAAAAAATGTCAAAAGATATTGACGGGTTTCATATTACCTAAATTTGATAGTAAAAATAAAGAAGAATATAAAGAAGCAGTTCTTTTGATTAATAAAGAATCAGAAGCAATTAAATATGTTATGCCTACATTAGAAACACATTCTATATTAAAAAAAGAAACACGACAATCAGAATTATATGGTATCAAAAAAACATTAGATGATATGAAAAAGTATGTTTTAAATGTTAGGGTAGGAGGAAATGATTTTTGTAATATATATGGGTTAAGAAGAAATCAAAATCAGAGTATATATGATATTCTTGTTATGCAAGATGTTCTATCTGATATTTCATCTGTGTTTTTAGAAGACTATGTGGTTTCAGGTGTGGTATGGGAATATTTTGCAGGAGAAACAGACAAAACAGAACAATGGAAAATAGGATTGCAAAAGGAATTGGAAAAAGATAAGTTAAATGGATTTATAGGAAAAACAGCAATACATCCCTCTCAACTATCTGTAATACATAAAGCATATGCAGTAGATTCTGGAGATTATGAAGATGCTAAAGCAATATTAAATTGGCAGCAGACAACAAGGGCAGTGGCAAAAAGTGTCAAATATGCTCGTATGAATGAAAGTAAAGTACATCAAAAATGGGCAGAAAGAATTATGGCATTGTATTATATTTATGGTATAAAGGAAGAAAATTATGATATTTGAAAATGAATTTGAAAAACAAAAACATGGTATAATTGGTATTGCACAAAGAGAAAATAATAATAAAAGAAATTATCTTTTTGTAAATCGTTTTCAGGCAAAACATATTCCAGTATCTCCAAGTAAGGCATTAAATTTATTTCAAAAATTAGGAGAAAAGGTATATTGTGATTATAAAAATAAAAAAACAACAATGATAGGCTTTGCAGAAACTGCAACGGCAATAGCAAGTGCTATCGCAATCCATTGTCCAGATGATGTATATTATATACACACTTCAAGGGAAAGTTTGCCATCGAAATATAATGTGGTAGAGTTTAAGGAAGAACATAGTCATGCTACACAACAAATTTTATATTGTAAAAATCCAGAAGAAATGCTTTATCAATCCGAAAAAATACTTTTTATAGAAGATGAAATTACAACAGGAAAAACAATATTAAACTTTATAGATGCATTACAAAAAAAGGGAGTTCATGCAGAGTTTGGTGCATGCTCTATTGTAAATAGTATGAACAAACAGCATAAACATATTTTTGATGAAAAAAATATTTCACTTTATGCACTTTTAAATTGGAATGAAAGTATCTCCGATAAATTATTTTTGGATAATACTATTGTAAATGAAAAAGTAAAAAAAGAATTACCTAATACTGTTCATTATGGGACGGTATATACCAAAATAAATACTCGTTTGGGTTGTTCTGCAAAAGAATATCAAAAGTTTTGTGTTGATTTAGCAGAGCAAATTTATAATATGATATGTCAAAACACTATGGAAAGTATATTGTTATTAGGTACAGAAGAATGTATGTATCCAGCAATATTTGCTGGAGAATATATAGAGAAAAAGGGAATATGCAAAACAGTTAAAACACATTCTACAACAAGGAGTCCTATTGTACCAAGAGTACAAATGCAATATCCTATATTTAATAGAAGTAGTTTTGAAAGTTTATATGAAAAGGGAAGAAAAACATATCTTTATAATTTACAAAAATATGATACTGTAATCATTGTAACAGATGCAGAAAATTATAATAAAGCAGGAGAACAGCAGCTTTTACAAGCATTAAAATCATATGGAAATGAAAACATTATTATTATAAATTGGAGGTATCAATGAGAACATCTTATAAACAAGAAGATGTAATAGTACTTTTAAAAGATGTTACATCAAAAATGACGCCTTTGTCTACAGAAGAAAGAGAAAAAAGAATACAACAAGGGATTCATTATAGTGAAATGCTTCCCTTGGAATATTCTCCTAGTAAAGAATATATGGCATTATATTATCAAGCATTGCATTATCACAGTAAAACAACAGCACAAGCAGTTATGTGTCTTGGGGATAAAATCATATCTAAAAAAGGAAAAGATGTTGTCTTAGTTTCATTAGCAAGAGCAGGTACACCAATAGGAATATTGCTGAAAAGATATTTTGAAAAACAATATCATATTGTTGTGCCTCATTATACTATATCAATTATAAGGGGCAGAGGAATTGATAAAAATGCATTACAATACATATTAAAAAGATATTCTGCACAAGCAATACAATTCGTAGATGGCTGGATAGGTAAAGGAGCAATTATAAAAGAACTGCAAAAAGAAGTACTGCAATATGAAAATGTGAGCGAAGAACTAGCTGTATTGTCAGACCCCGCACATATGACAATGTTATATGGTACAACAGAAGATTTTTTAATACCAAGTGCTTGTTTGAATGCTGTTGTTTCAGGACTTTTTAGTAGAACAATATATAATAAAAGTGTAATAGGGAAAAACGATTTTCATGGTGCTGTATATTATAAGGAATTAGAAAATCAGGATATTTCTTATCATTTTATTGAAGAAATTGAAAAGTATTTTGATGAAAAGTATATTGTAGAACAAAAGAGTGATGATATGAAAATAAATTGTAGAGAAGCAGAAGAAATTGCAGAAAATTTTCATATAAAAGATATTAATTTTATAAAGCCAGGTATTGGAGAAACAACACGAGTACTCCTTCGTAGAATTCCTTGGAAAATACTAGTAAAAGATAAGAAAGAAAAAAAATATATTGGTCATATTTTGGCATTGGCAAAAGAAAAGGGAATTACTGTAGAAGAATATCCCCTAAAATATTATAGAGCTTGTGGGTTGATTAAAAATTTGAATGCTGATATATAAATAAGGAGAAATGATATGATTGTATTTGCTTCAGATTTAGATAATACTTTAATATTTTCATATAAAAAGAAAAATCAATGCCAACAAAAGGTGATTTGTGTAGAAAAAAAGGAAGGAAAAGAGCTTTCCTATATGACTCAAAAAGCATATAATACACTGCAAAAATTATGTCAAAAAGTTGTATTTGTACCTGTAACAACACGTTCTGTAGAACAATATCAAAGAATACAATTTTTTGATAAAATAGAATATGCTTTAACAACAAATGGAGGAATACTATTACAAAATAATAATATCAATAAATGTTGGTTGGAAGAAACAAAAAGATTAATGATGTCATCAGAAAAAGAATTACAAAAGGCAATTTATTTACTGCAAAAAGACAATAATATTTGTTTTGAAATAAGAATAGTAGATGATATATTTGTATATACAAAGTCTTTACAGCCTCAAAAAACAGCAAATGATATTATGCAAAAATTAGACTTGAATCAAATTTTTGTAGATACGAATGGAGAAAAGATATATGTTTTTCCTAAAATATTAAATAAAGGATTTGCATTAAAAAGACTGAAGAATTTTTTAAATTGTAAAAAAATTTTTTCTGCTGGAGATAGTTGTTTTGACATATCTATGTTACAGCAATCAGATGTTGCTTTTTGGTCGGGAGAACAAAATATTATTATGGAAAAAGGAGTTTGTTATCATTATCAACAAAATGTAGTGGAATTTGGAGAGAAAGTTGTTTCAGAAATAGAAAAGCAAATAAATGATATATTATAAAATGATTGTATTTAGTAGAAAAAGCATTTTCCACTAAATACAATCATTAAAATAACTTTGTTATGTTTCCTCATCATCTGGTATAATATCAATATTGATGTCAATATTATTTTCATTTACAGCATATACAGAACTGTCTATTATACTAGTTACAGTGAACTGCCCAGATACAACAGTTAAATTGGAATCAATGGGTAACATAAAAATCAATTCAAATTCTGCATCCCAATATTCTGATACTAATTGACAAGCAGATTCAGATGTTGCTTGAGAACAGTAGTATTCATTTTCTCTTTTACTATAAGGTACTATAACAGAAAGTGTGTCAATGGTAATTTTTTCTAATTCATTTTTTGCCAATTCTTCTGTTGGATAAGGAGGTGTTGATTGAAATTGAACTAATATACAAATAGAGTTGTTATCAGAATGTTGTTCATCAATTGAAATACTATTTATTTTTGTATTTTCTATCCCTTTTAATGTAGGTAATATATCTGTTTTAAATATATATGGTTTTTTTGATTTTAAAATAATTTCAGCAGTATAAGAGGTATCTGTTTCAAATACTTCTGAAATATCTTCTCCATTTTTCCAACACAATGATTCTAAAATATATTGTTGTTCATTTTCTAATGAAATCGTATTTAAAATTTGTTTTCCAATAAAAGGTGTTTCTAAATCAGATATAAAAATATCTTCAATTATTTGTGCAGCAGAATATGTTGTTGTGATTTCTGATATTGGAGAACAAAATCCATTTTGTACAGCAATTACTTTTATATGAACTGTTGTTTGTTCAGTTTGCTCTGGTGGTATCAATATAATAGGAGCAGTGTATTCTGTACTTTCTGTAGTTGGTTTGCTATTATCTAATGTATAATAATAATTTGTATTCTCTTGCATATCTTCTATTGTAAATATAACATTATCTGCACCATATTCGGGAGATGTATTGCTTACAGATAATGTAGGAGAAGGCATTGTTTTTTGTAATCGCTTTAATTCAAATTCTTGTAATGCTTTTTGTAGTGTATCATACTCTTTTTCTATTTGGGCTTGTGTAATAGATTGTTCAGATAATAATTGTTCAGAAAGTAATATACTATTTTCAAATAAATGAAAGTCAGTTTCATTTATATAATATTGATTAAAATCAATTTCGTTACCTGTATCACTAATAGTTGTATTTTGTAGTATTTCATAACATTGTTGAATTAAATACAAAAGAGGTTGTTTATTTATTGTATTTTTGATTTTATAATCAATTTGAAGTAAATTTGTATATGCCCATATATCATTGCTATATATTTTAATAGGTTGGTTATGATATTTTGATGTTAGTATGGTATGACAATCAGGTATCGTTTTGATATGATAATCATCAAATTGGTCAATATTATTTACTATTTGTGTAATGTTGTTTTGATATTGTAAAAGCAATGAAATATCAGAAAAAGAAAGTGTATCTCCTTCCTTATAATGTAAATGGGAAGGTTGTGAAATTACTGCAATGTTTTGTAATATTGCTTGTTCTATTGTAGCATTTTCTGCTGTAATAGTTTTCGTATCAAAAACAATAATATTTTCAGCAATACCATAATTTGTAATTGTACTACCTAAACATTGTGAAAATGATATAAATTCTTTTAATTCAGCATGATTTTGTATAATAACATTGCAATGTGCATTTTGAGAGAGTGTAATATTTTCTACTGTAACAAAAGAGGGTATGATAATATCAGAATATGCATATTCCTCTAAATGAATAGAAGAAATATTACCTTTTTCATTTGCAGTTAGTTTATCAACAGTGCCTTTTATTGTAATATGAGATTCTGAATTAGGTATCAATAATATAGTATTGATTTTTGTATTGCTACTTGATGTCATATTAGAAAAAATTTTAGCAGTATCTGTAATAATAGTGTTATCATCAATAGTTACATTATCATAACATTGTAAATTTACTATTTCTGTATTTCCGCGTATTGTCATTTCTGATTTTGAAACAAGTGTTTTTATAGTATTATTTTCTGATTCAATTACAATAGGCGTAAAAGTAGTCATATGATTTATATTTGTAGTACCTTTTAAAAATAATGTATTTGTTATATCATATTGTTTATTACATACTACATCTACTGTTTTAGTAAATATAATATCTGTCAATTCTATAGGAGTATCTTCTAATTGTATTTTAACTGCTTGATTGATTGTTTTTCCATAAAATTCAGAAACATTATATTTTGTAATTGTAATAATGTTTTCTGATGTTTGACTATGTTTATTTTCTGATGTATTTGTATTATCTTTTTCACTTTTTTCAGAAATTTTATAGTTTCCATAATCTGGAATAGAGTTTGCTTTTTCTGTAGTAAGAGTATCTTTATTTGTGACAATATTATGTTCTTGTATCTGATTTATATTTTGATTTGTTTTTGAATTAATTTCTATTCTATTAAGCATAGAAATTGTTTCTGCTCTTGTCATATTTCTGTTTGCACCAAAACTTCCATCTTCGTATCCGCATAAAAAATTTTGATTTAACATAGCATATACTGCATTTTTTGACCATTCAGGAATATCATTGTCATCTATTGGAATAGTAATATTTGAAGTAGTATGAATTTGTAATATATTATTAATTATAACAGCAGCTTGTGCTCTAGTAAGCATTTCATTAGGACGAAATGTGTTATCTTCAAAACCAAATATAATATGATTACCAACAGCTTTAGAAACATCATTATAAAACCAGTCATTTTTAGAAACATCTTTAAAATATATCGTACCATTTTGTTCTGATGGCATCATAATATTAATTAGATGGATAAATTCAGCTCTTGTAATAGCATTATCCGGACGAAATGTATTATCTTCATATCCACTAATTTTTTTATCATTTTGCCATGCTGTAATTGTTTTTTCTGCCCAATGTCCAGAAATATCATTTGTAGTAGAAGCATATATTGCTGTAAAATAATGTGATAATAATAATATTAAAATGATTGAAGATTTTAATATTTTTCTTTTCATAAAAATTCCCCCTATGAT
>ERZ808046.652-NODE-652-length-24586-cov-8.944451_pt1 | contig 24586 bp, 21 predicted proteins | sample MGYA00380196_ERZ808046 | MGnify/ENA primary metagenome ERZ808046 (study PRJEB31490, sample SAMN06133421) | mouse gut metagenome | isolation source: Z6_2 | host: mice | place: China: Chengdu | collected 2015-05 ...
TGTATATTTAGCCCCTATTGTTGATACATTTTAGAAAAATCAAAGCAGCAGAGCCTATCTTTTTTTTCGGATATTAAATAGACGGAATTTCAAGATCTGCAATTAATCAGACTATGAAGAAACTTTGTGAAGAAAACAGTTAATGAAAAGTAACCGCCAAATAATAATGCGGTCAGATATAAAATTACTCCAGCCCTTTGCGAGTTGGAGTAATTCACTATAATTCACATGCGATTTTTTGATAGATTGGAGTTTTTTACCTCAAGGTGCAAGCTCTGAGAGCTGCTCATCGGTCATCTCTTTCGTTTGGACGGTATTCAATAATCATCACTATACTCAAAATATAATAACACAGCATTATATTCCGATAAATATTCAGTTGCTTTATAGCCCATTGCCTCAATGGTTGTTATAGCACTTTCAATTTTATCTTTATTTGAAGAGGCACCGTGTGAGAAAGCAAAATAAAATTGTTCAGGATAGTCCCGTTGTACGGTTTCTACAAGCTGATTCACATATAGCAGTTCCACATCTAGCTCATTGATTTCTGAAAATCGCTTATCATGTTGTAAGTAATAATAAAATGCAAATGTTGAATTTCTTTCAAGGTACAACTTTGATTCATATCCTCGAAGACAATAAAATGAAGATACTAAAGCTCTATCATTTCCATGTATATCATAGTCTCTTCCTTTAAATAGACAATCGGAATTTTCGGAAACAAGTATATTTAAAAAAGGAAAAAACAAGATAAGCATTAGGCCAAAAGTCAATATTCGAGATGATATTTTTATTGGCATCATTTTAATAATGTTGACTTTCTCTAAAGTTTTCCTTATTTGCTCAAAAATTTCTGCTATTGTTAAAATAACAAAAACTATCAACAATGGTGCAAAAAAGAGTGAATATCGAGCTCTTAACTGTCCGCGTGCATAAATCCCAATAGATACAATGATGTTATATAAAATCCATGTACTCAGAACGCTTAAGAAATACCAGGAATACATTGGTTTTTTTTGAACAAGTACGATTACTATCATTATAAATAAAAGTAATAAAAATATTGCACTTCCATAAACAATTTCATCACTAAGATGATTCTGAAATAGAATCCAAGAAAACACTTCCTTAATATTAGCAAAAATGTCTAAAAAAATATTTTTATTAAAGAGATTGTCTGCTCCTGGCCCGGATATTTGGGCATTTAGTGCCAATTGTCTACGCAAAAAGAAAATATAAAGCGGTACAATCGTAATAAAGAATGCCACGGAAAAAGAAATAAGTCCTTTAAAAAATGCCTTCCAGTTTTTTTTACAAAGTTGTTGGGCTAATAATGTACATGATAAACAAAAAACTGGAAATGCTGCGCCATATTGAGAGTAAATTGCTAATACTCCCATTGAAATAAATAATAGATAGTGTTTGCAGTTAGGATCTTCCATTGAAATAAAATAGAAATATAACATCCAACTCAGCATAGCTATCATGAGAGAATATTCAGCACATTCCTGATTATAACGTGTAACTGCTCTAAAAAAGGAATAGATGATAACCGCTATTGATGCCCAACCAGACCCCTTCTGTTTTTTTACAGTACACCATATTCCTAATGAACCAAGAAAACCAAGAAAAACTCCAGAAAGCCGAAACCATAATTCGGAATCAAAAACTCGAAGCCATCCTGCTATAAAAAATGTGTACAACGGCGGTTGAAATGTATCTAAACATCTCTGATAGTAATTTGACCATTGGGTCGTCCAACGTCCCGCATTCATAACTATTTCTGGAATTTTTCTGGTTGGAAGTGCCATATAGTACTCGACAGCTTCATCAATCCAAATGGAGGCATTCAATAATAAAAAACACGTTGTGACAAAAAAACATGTAAAAGACACAATAAAAAGAATTACATTTTTATGCAGAGTAATTAATTGAAAAATCCTTTCTTTTTTATTTATCATTTGTCACCTCTTGTTTCCGAAAAACAATCCATTTACTGAAAATATAATTTAAAATAATAACGACCACCGCTATAATAGCTTTTGCCAATCCTCCTTGAATTCCTAAAGGCTCATATGTAATTCCAATTAATAACAAAATCGGCAATCCGGCAATCTCAAAAATTCCAGAAAATAATCTTGCTGCAAAAAATGTCAATAATTCTTTGAATAATACATCTCTTTTTGCACTTTCGCTTCTAAAAACGTACTTTTTATTTGTAAAAAAGGCAAAGAGCACAGCCCCAAACCATGCAACAATATTGCTAATATTATAATTAATATGTAAAACGGATGTAAAACTTATATAGATTATCCAATTTACAATTGTAGTCAATACGCCGAAGATAAGGTATGATATTTTTTCTCTCATAAAAAATATGTTCCTCCTTATCTTAATGCTTTGCGTAAATCAAAAAAATCACGCAAGGCATGAAGCCCTATTTTGATAATCTGTGGAGCAAATATAGAGTTCACCCCCCCTGGCGAGGGATGACGGTTGATGGAATCCAACAAATTTTTTTCTTTTTCTTAGCAAATACAATAGATAACATAACATTGGCTAAAAAGTAATCTTGCGAAATATACTTTAAACAATCTTCCAAGGCATCATGCCGCATTAGACGGTAGGCCAAATTTGCATCCTTTACATAAACCCCGAATATTATTAAAATTAAAAGCCGCAAGCTTCTGGTTGTAATCAGCCGAAATACTCCATCTGTCCGAGTTAACCGGCATCCAATCACCATATCATAACTGTCTTTACAATCCCAAAATTGTTGGAACTCTTCAGGTAATGTCTGACCATCTGAATCTGTTTGAAAAATCCAATCTGCTTTTTTTGACAATGCATAGCGATATGCATAAAGAACAGTTGGTCCATGGCCACTGTTAAGCTTATCTAAAACAACAAGTTTTGGATAAGCTGATGACAAACGATTCAATATTGAGAGAGTAGTATCCTTACTTCCATCATTTACAATCACCAATCTACTTTCTTTATTTCCAAGACTCAAGATAGGATACCATTGTTTTATTGTATTTTCGATAGTGTCTTCTTCGTTATATGCGGGCATTACAATATATAAAGCTTCATTTTCTGTACTCATTATTTATTTTCCTCCAAACATTTTTTTGAACACGTCAATGCATCTATTAAAGTATCTTGCATATTGGTATATTTATATGTCCCCAGCCTTCCACCAAATATGACATTGCGTTCTTTTTTAGATAAGTCAACGTATTTTTTATAAATATTCATATTGCATTCATCATTTATTGGATAAAACGGTTCACTGCCGCTCTCTGGATGATAATCTTCGGGATATTCGCGTGTTATGATGGTAAATGGCTGTCTTCCAAATTCAAAATGTTTATGTTCAATAATTCTTGTATACGCCACATCTTTTCCCGTATAATTAATTACAGCATTTCCTTGATAATCATCAATTTCATTAAGGAGCTCTGTTTCAAATCGAAGACTACGATATTCCAAATATCCAAAGCAATATTTGTAAAATTTATCTATCATTCCAGTATATACAATTGTATTTGCCATTTGATACCATTTCTCTTCACTATCGAAATAGTCTGTATTTAGGAACACATCACAGCCTTGTAACATTTTTTCTATAATTTTTGTATAGCCTCCAATTGGAATGCCTTGATACCGAGAACGATAATAATTATTATCATAAGTATACCTGATTGGAATGCGTGAAATAATGGATGGTGGCAATTGGGAGACAGGTTTTCCCCATTGCTTTTCTGTATAATCCTTAATCAGAATATTATAAATATCTTTTCCTACCAGAGAAATAGCATATTCTTCAAGATTATTACATTTAGATGTTCCATCTGGATTTTGTGCTTCCATAATCAACTGCTTAGCGATAGCAGGAGTAATGATTTTACCAACTTTATCTCCATAAATCGTTTGAAGTGTTGCCAAATTGAACGGCATAGAGTAAAGCTTATTATTATTTACAGCATAAACATGATTTATGTAATTGTTGAATTGGGCAAATTGATTGATATACTTCCAAATATCCTCTCGATCTGTATTAAAAATATGTGCACCGTACATGTGAACATTAATTCCATTGACTTCTTTTGTATAAACATTTCCACCAATATGGTCTCTTTTTTCAAGGACAAGTACTTTTTTTCCATGTTTCGAAGCCTCAAATGCAAATGTTGCTCCCCATAAACCAGATCCCACAATAATATAATCGTAATGTTGACTCATTTAAAATCCTCTTTTCTCATGCTTTTTAATTGCTCTTTTAATCTCTTTGGTATATATCTCTGGTGTATACTTTCTCCTTAACATCTTCCAAATTTTTTGACCAACGGTTAGTAATAATAATATCAGCCATATTTTTAAACTTTTGTAAATCAAAAATAACTTTTGATTGGAAAAAGTCCGTTTTATTTAAAGATGGTTCGTATACAATAACTTCGATTCCTCTTTCCTTTAAGCGTTTCATTACACCTTGAATAGAGGATTGACGAAAATTGTCAGAATTCGACTTCATAGTTAACCGATATACCCCTACTACAGACGGCTTAAAATTGATAATTTGCTCAGCTATAAAATCTTTTCTTGTTCGGTTTGAATCAACAATAGCCGTCATAATATTATTAGGAACATTTTCATAGTTAGCCAGTAACTGTTTGGTGTCTTTTGGCAAACAGTAGCCTCCATAACCAAATGAGGGGTTATTATAGAAATTACCTATTCGAGGATCTAAAGAAACTCCATCAATAATTTCTTTTGTATCTAAATTTTTTGATTTGGCATAAGTGTCCAGCTCATTAAAAAACGAGATTCTCATAGCCAGATAAGTGTTTGCAAACAATTTAATGGCTTCTGCTTCTGTAGATCCTGTAAAAAGTGTTGGAATATCTTTTTTAACTGCCCCTTCTTGCAATAAAGCAGCAAACTCTTTTGCACGCTCAGAATTTTCGCCGATTATGATCCTAGATGGATATAAATTATCATACAATGCTTTACCTTCTCTTAAAAATTCCGGGGAAAAAATAATGTTTTTTGTATGATATTTTTTCCGCAAGACTTCTGTATAACCAACAGGGATCGTTGACTTCATAATCATAATGGCATCTGGAGCTATGTCACATACACTTTCTACAACATTATCAACAGAGCTGGTATCAAAATAATTTTTTTGGGAATCATAGTTTGTCGGAGTCGATATAACTATGTATTCAGCATTTTTAAAGGCCACGTTTCTATCTAATGTAGCAGATAAACTAAGTTCTTTTTCTGATAGATATTCTTGTAATTCTGCATCTCTAATCGGAGATTCCCGACGATTTATCATGTCTATTTTCTCTGGAACAATGTCAAAAGCTATTACATCATTGTGTTGGGCTAACAAAACAGCATTTGACAATCCAACATATCCAATCCCTGCAATTGCTATCTTTTTTTTCATAATAATCCCTTTCTCACCAGCCGAACATTGCTGCTTTAAATTTAGAAAAATCGGCATAATAATAGTTCAAATGATTCGCCTGGTTTTAGTTCAATTTGAATGGACAGATCATTTAGTCTTTCAAGTTTAACTTTGGTATTTTCGAAGATTCCATAAATCTTTTTTATCTTTCTAGGCACAATTATTTTTATAGTTAGAGGCATATCAAATCGGCAATCCTTTTTTGCAATACCACTATCAAGGGAAACCCTCCATCTAGTTTTCGTGATTTTTGATACTTGTAAGTTACAGCTTTGGGATTCTTGGATATATTTTACAGCCTCCGTAAAGGAGGCAACCCAAAGTTCTTTATTACAAGATTGTTCTTTGATATAGTTTAAGTGTTCCCTGGCTTCTTCTAGGGTGATGCACTGATAATGTCCATTTCTTTCATTTTCTACATCATGCCACATTTCAATTAACCATTTTTTCTGTAAGAGAACTTCGTCAATCCAATGATTTCTTTCCTCTGTAGTATCAACATCACAAATTCCTTTACAGCCCAAATTTAGCCATTGAAGCCAATCTTCCCCCTGCTCAGGTGACAAAAAATTATATAGCCGTCTCCACCTCCGAATAGCATAAAAGTTATCTTTGCAAATGGTATATGCTTCGTCGGACAGTTGATTATTCGGGGGAACAAACGCAATTTGGTTTGTGTTAAAATTCGCTTCCATAAACTGCTTTGCTTCCACAATTTCATGTTCAAGTTCTTCTTCCGAAAGCGCTTCGTTATCTAATCGTTGGTGAGTGTAAGAATGGCTGATAAATTCGATATTTCCATTTCGTTCAAATTCCCTCCAGCGAGTTAGGCTATCAATATACTTTACTACCTGTGCTACAGTAATTTTGCACCCGAATTCCACAGCGAGGTTACTTAAATTTTCAACAGTTTGCTTTCTTCCATCGTCTGAAATAATAGTACAAATAGCTTTTCTGTCATGTTTAACAGGACAAATCTCAGCTAAAATATTGTAATCCATTAATAAAATACCTCTTTCAACTTTTGCTTTTCACCAGTGGTAACTATTTTTATAGATCAATCCATTCTTTAATATTCCGTTGTGATACACACCAATTAATATATTCGTTTTTATGGTTCATATCGCAGTACTGGCAAAACGGAATGGCATCGGAAAGAAATTTAAAAACTTCATTGCTTGTTTTGGCTTCATCAAGGCTGAGGTAGTCTTTTGGCGATAATTTGAACTGCCCTGCTAATGGATCCGCCTCGTTTATTTTTTTGTTTAGTAAATCAGAAAATGCAGATGCCGGACAATGATATAACTTTCCATCTCTCAACTGCACACAATCAGTATAAGGACACTGAATAAAAGAATTATAAATATTAAAAGTCCCCTTAATGTTTAACGGTATTCTTCGGAAATATTTTATAGCATCATTTCCACCTGCCGAAAAAACATAGACTCCTTTTTCACGTATATAGTTTATCATTTTATTGTAATCGAAATTCACAGGGTATCGGGTATACTTTATTGCAATATCATTTTCTCTCAATATCTGCCAAAATGATTCTGGCATATCAAAGATGAGAAGGCCATTTGTTGTGAAATCAATTCTTGATTTTTGGAACACAGAACGGCAGATTTTAGCAAACTCTCCTACCTGTGGATGGAGTAAAGGCTCTCCCCCAAGAAGATGGATCTGTTGGACAGCATCACCCACCAATGCATATAATTTCTTCATATCTTCTTCAAACTTTTTTAAATCAGCAAAAAAAGGAGATGCTATAGGGGCATATGTACTACAACTTACACAGTTCAAATTGCAATGCTCTGTAAGGTGGTAATCTAAATGCTCAATAGTATTTCGCTGCATAGTTTTAGATGTCGTTTCTACTATAACTTTTTTTGTATTTGTATTAATAGAATTACATGTTTTTGTAAAATATTGATCCATAGTGGCATTTATTTCTGTACGTGTAGCACAAACATTTTTTTCAATAGCTTCTTCTCCAGCATTTATTTTTTCTAAAATAGAAGCCAATCCTTTTTGGTTTTCTGAAATTGATGTTTGAATAAGCCGTTCTAATTGCTTGTCTCTTTTTTGCCCATTCGCCTTTTCGTCTATCATATTTTTGTGTTGCTCTTCTAAATATTTTTCGATTCGCAGCAGTCTGTCATGTTGAGGGCCAAATTTTATCCGGTAGTAGGGCTTGGCCAAAGTTATCCCCAATTTATATGCAGAGGAATTTTTTAAAGTATAAAGTTCCTCTTCTTTACACTCCCGATAGTAAAACATAATCCGATCATTTTTTAGTTTTATAATCCCCTGAATGAGCCCGTATTTTATACTGTAACATAATAGCTGTTTGCTAAACCGCATCGGTAATGTTATAGCAAAGCCCAATTTAAAGGCCTTGGAGGCACGAATATTTTCTATTTCATAACATATCTGCTTCTGTTTTGCTTCTTGTTCCTTTGCTCCCACTATTTCAGCCTTTTTTTCCTCTTCTTCCTTAATTAAAATTCGATAATTATTCCCAAATAAGCGTAGAGAAAAAGTAATATCCATTAGCGTGTTATCTGTATAAGAAATTTTTTCTGGAATTGGAAAACTAATATTTTTCCGTAATAATTCGCTGACTGCTTTTATACTGTGATAGGTCTTAAAATATATTTGAGCTTTTTTTGATTCTTCTAATAAATATTCTTTAGTAAGAGACGATAAAATCGAAATAAACTCTTCTTCGTTATGCCAAATCATAGAGTTCTGTGGTAAAAAGTCAGTGATATTCATCCGGGTCACTCCATGTTTCGCTATCACAGGAATTCCAACTGATAAAACTTCCAAAGTTAGTTTATAAGAGACTACTGGAAATGGCTCTATAAATACATCTACATGATTGTTCAGTAGCGCTAAAGGAATATTATCTGACCACGAAATATGAACAAAATGTTCTGATGCAATTCCCGCTGTTTTCAATTTCCTCTTTATTTCTGTTTGAATATTATCTGGAAGCTCTCCAAAATGATAATGCTTTCCACCGGTAGCCTGCAATAGCTTGACAATCATATCAATATAGCGATAGGGAGGGCGGCCATCGATCTTATAGTAACGTGCCGCTCCACTTGCTGTAATTAATGCATTGTGTTTAAAAAATGGTTGATACGATTGCTGCTCACATCCATAGGCGCCATTATTCCAGGTAGGAATGAAAAGTACTTTTTTCTTGAAAGTTTTTTCAAGCATCCAATAATCAGTAGAACGTTTAGCAATAATAACGTCTAAATTGGGATTGCTGATCCCACACAAATAACCATGATCGAAGGAAAATAAAGTTATATTTTCGCAGTACCCCTTTTGTGCCAGCGCTACGCCGTATACATCCTTATGAGAGCAATAATAGTAGGTACGATAGGGCGATATTTGAACAAATTGCCTTCGAAACCAATGTAAACGTTTTTCGCAGTCTATCGGCGGACAAAGCAATGTTAAATTGGAATGTACTGATAATATTTTTTTTGCCTGCTCTGGAATTTCCAGCATTTCTGTAACAATAAGAAAAACATTTTTGTCATGATATATATCAATAAGTTCTCTAATTTCGCTAAATATACCACCGCCACAGGGATTTAAAATACCATTAACAATGCAAATATTTTTACAGCATTGTTCCCTCTGGATATTTTCTGGATTTCGAGCCAAATCCACGGCCCCCAAAGATGCACATAATGTATCAATATAAGAAGAATAGTATGCATGTTGAAAAACGAAGTCTTTTTGCCCAAAAGCGAATCTTCCGGCATGAACGGAGACTTTTTTAAGAGCTTGCTCAATAGATATTGCTGGGTAACGCCGAAGATCATCCTGTGCATATTTCATTTGATTTTGATTAAACTCAATTAATCGATCAGCAGAGGCCCGCTCAAAATCTGTACATACATTTTCTTTATGTCGTGTTTGATAAGAAATTTGATATTCAAATTGTTGCTTTTGCTTTAGTCCAGACCATATTCCCCCGAATTCAAAGGTATATGCCGAACCAACAAAGTCCAGTACCTTTATTTTCTTTCCGGAATATAATAGATGAAACATCGTCCGTGGAGTGTCACCTCTATAGAGTGTATCTCCAATTTCAGGCGGAACATTTTCTCGAAAAATGTTTCGGTACATATATGTAGCAGTATGATAATAGCCACTATTCTGAGTCAGAAAGTCTGCATAAGAAAATTCTTGAATAGTGCTGCGTTCAGGAATATTTACCATATCATTGCCTAAATCGATAATAAACTGCGTAGCTGTTCCTACATATTTTTCTTCTATATCAGAATCCAAAAAATTTACTTGCCTTTGCAATTTATCAGGAATTGTATAATAATCATCACCATCTAATACGCAAAAATACTTTCCTTTAGAAGCACAGAGGCCAGTATAATACGTGTATGCATTCCCTTTATTTACCTCATTGCAAATAAGCTTCACCTGTGGATGCTGGAGAGAATATTTTTTTACTAGATCAACAGTTTTATCTGTTGAGGCATCATCTACAACAATTACCTCATATTCAAAATCTACTTCTTGCATTATTATAGAATCTAATGCACGGAGTAATGTATTAGCCACATTGAAGCAGGGCATAATTATAGATACTTTTATCATAATGGCTCCTTCCTAATGTAAATATTTTTAAACCTACTAGCACAGTGAGATTATCTTCCGAAAAACTCTATAAATAAATTTATATAAGATACATCCTTCTAATAGAAATGCAAATATTAGTATTAATATTTCCACTAGGAATGCAATTACTCCTAATATAGTTTCAGAAAGCAAAGTATTAAAAAATCCCATTTGAATACATACTAATAATATTACATTCAATATCACTGCGCCCAACAAGGTTAGCAATAGCCTCGGATTAGTGGCTAGAGATTGAATTTTATCTCCCACCCCCAAAATATCTCCTGTATTAAATAAGACTTTACCTTCTACAATTGTAGTCCTTTGTACTAAACCTTCTTTTTTTTCTATTGGACGAAATGTAAGCTTTTTAATGGTCCCTTTTCTATCGGGATAGACCAATTTCATTCCAAGAATCTGTTCCATTTTTTTAATTTGATTAATCCAACGGCCATTTTTCTCAATAAAGTCTTGTGACGCTAAAACCAACTCTTTTCGTTTTTCTGTATTTTCTAATAAATCCTTACAAATTTCCCTAGCCTCCAGAGGAGTATGAAACATTGGCAAATCAACAAAGCCCTTCGTTTTGGCTTTCAATTCAGAAGAATATGATGATATTAAGCATGCGTTACTGGCCATGATATCATAGCAACGCCACGAGTATCCTTTACCCTGAGCCTGTGGGTGCATAGGACATAAAGATAAAATGGAGGCATTATAGAAGTCTTGGTTTTCTTTTAAAGAAAAGACCTTGGTTTTACTATGAACCAGCGCTAATTGTGGGATAAAGTCTACAATATCCCTCCAGCCGCTTTCGTGTCCCCCCAAATGAAGACCTAAATCCAATAAATTTGCAAAGATTAAATATCCTTGATCAAACAATGGCCATAAATCTGCATCTGACATCTGAATATCAGAAGAGTATGCTATATTTTGTTGATAAAGTTTTTCATAAGAATATTCATGTGTTTTAAGAAAATCCAAATATATTTGATAAAATTTATCTAAGTTAACACCTTCTTGAATACATTCCTTTAATTTTGTACTCAAAAAAAAGCGGCGCTGTCCTAAAAAAGAAATATTCATTGTTTGGATCATTTCATCATCTTTCCTAACAGATGTTCCGGGAGGAAGATAAAAAATCTGATCATCCCTGAAACCAAATTCCAGATAGTCCTTTCGCCAGCTATCAACAATAGAAAAGATCTTATATCTGTCGATATTTTTTTTAATAATATCAAGATCCGAGAAAAATCTTAGTTCGTCGCCATCATAGATTACTACCGGAATATCCTCAAATGCATCCAGGATATCCTGTAGAATTCGATGATTAAATGTAATGATCAAATCTGGCTGAAACTTAATTGTTTCATCTAATAAATAATTTTTAACCTCTATATTATTGGTTCTATTAGGATTAAAAATTCCATAATATGCATTGTTAATGGCCAAAATGTCGTTTCCACAATCTGAGAGTTCTTTAAAAAAAGAATCAAAAAAACATAATGTATCATTAACAGAAACCTCATCAGAACGATAATAACTAACTAATATCTTTGCCACTTTCAAATTCCCTTTCTATCAAGTCAAATAAACTTCTTTTACAAATAAATTCTGTAATTATTCTGTCAGGAAAAGCTTTCTTTAAACTGCAGTATTCCATATATTGGAGGTTGGGATTTCTATCATAATTTTTAATGGAAGGAAAAGCTCCCTTTTTTTTATTGTGTGGATAAATAATTATTTGTTTACAATCCGAAAAAGCGGCAACAACATCGCACAAGCCGCTCCTGATCCCTATAAAGTATCCTGCATAATGTGTAAAAACCAAAGTTTCTTGCAGAGGCAAAAACAGCTTAGGATATTTTTCATACATCGCCCGATTTTCGCAATTAAAATATACACAGAATCCCTTTTTTTCCAATATATCGGCTAAATATATCCATTCACTCTCTGTTATATCAACACTGCAAGATACTGCTTCTGGAGAAATAAGAATAGTTTTTCCCGGTTTTGGAATGAGCTTTCTAATTCTGATTTTTTCATATTTGCTAATATAAATGGTAGGATAATATGGAATTACATTCATATTTATTCCCATTCCTTGTTTAACAGCAGTAATCAAGTGCTCTTGAGGGTTATCAGGATTATATATCCAAGGCTCATAATATATAAATTTTGAATCATCTACTTTATTAAATAAATTTATGTCAATATATAATACTGCGTCAAAGAACTCTTTATATAACATGATAAGATTTAGGAAATGCATTTTGGTAACAATTAAAGCAATCTTTTTGCCGGCATGTAAACGGCGGTACTCCTTTATATAAGAGCAAAAATACAAAATATCGCCCAACCCCTGTGGTATTAAAATCAATATATGCGATTGTTCTAATGCATGGATTTTTTTATTTATTTGTTTAGCTTCCCATTCTTTTTTTGCCATGAATAGATACATAATGATTATTTAGACTCCGTTATCGAAAAAGTCACATTGAACACATCCCTAACAACTGGACAGGAAAATGCCATTTTTAAACCAGATGGTTTATTATCATTAATTAAAATTCTTTCGCCACAAGGAATCCCATAAATAATAGTAGAAAATTTGATATTTTCTTGAGACAAAAAATCCTCTGTCATTTTTTTATATTTTTCTAGTCGGGACGTGATAAAAATAATATAGTCATCTGGCGGAAGTGATTTTAAGAACTCTTTTGCCCCAGGTACGAACACATCTCTACCATAATTTTTATAGCCATTATGGACCAAAATAGTTCCGTCTAAATCCAAAATCCAAGTATGTGGTAGTGACGATAAAATTAAGTGATTATCAAAATTCATTGAAATGCGCTCCTATAGCTCCACCCGGGTGATTAGTTGCAAAGTCTTCAATAGATATCTGCATACGTTCAGCAAGCTTCATTGCAAGAGTCTGGAGCACAATCAAGTTCAAAATTGTAGAATTGTTAGGTATAATATTCCACATATCTCCTTCATGCTCTAACGTTAACACCAGTTTATTATCCATTTGCCGAGACAATATCCCATTTTCACTAAATGTAAGTAGCCATATGCAGCATTTTTTCTTTTTCAGCGCATTTGCCAAATAAACAGATTCTGCTGTAGAACCGCTTTTCGTCAGTATGATAACCAAATCCCTATCCTTGACCATTCCCAAATCCCCATGAACCGCGGAATTAGTATGCAAAAAATTCGCATTTAATCCAAGAGAAAGCATTGTACCAACGAATTTATCGCAAATAGATACATTTTTTCCTAAGCCGCTAACAATAATTTTGTTCTCGGATCTTAATGTTTTTTCACATACATCTAACAATGCATAAAATTCATAGGAAGAAATTTTATTTAAGGAATCCTCTAATATCCGTAGTGTCTGCCAGAAATAATCTATCATTCGTTTTTATTCTCCTGTTTCATAATATGTCCTCTAAATAATATAATCCGTTATAGAATGCTCCGCATATCGAGTCATAGTCCTCCCATGCATAAGTTGTTAGGGACAGCCAAATTATGGCGTGTATTAATTGGATGTCTTCTCTTTTTACTTCTGTCTCCAATAGTTGAAAATATAATTCTGTTAGTTCTTCCCAACCATTTGACTCTATTTCTAATGTAATTTCATTTTCTTGTATCTTTAAACGAAACCTTTTTAAATTAAATTTGTCATAGTTTCCCAAAAGAGAATAATATAATTTGGCCCAATCATATGCAGGATCCCCCATTATTTCACTAAATCCAAAATAACCTCTAGGATCTATAAAAATAGGATGTTTCTCACCAATCAACATGATATTAGAAAAGGTATTATCTCCATGTATAACAGAAAAAAACGGGCAAGTATATCTATTAATACGGTCGTGCAATATCTGAGAAAAGAAAAAAATATTTCTACATTCTTTCCCATTAATGCAGATATACTTCTGATTTGCCAGAGGAATGAGATTTCGCACCTTATTCAATCGTGACATTGTTTTAGTGTAATATGTCTCATAAATGCTGAAATAGTCAGTTTCTGCATGCTCCAATTGGTGAAGTTCTTTTAGGCCATTAACAATTTCTATTAAAATATTTTTTTTCTCATCTACGGTCAGACTATATTCGAAGACATTTTTCCCTTTAATTCGCTCCATTGTAAAAGGATCAAAAGAAAAAATTTGGGGTATAGGTTTGTAGTCATAATTTTTTACGAATTGATACCAAGCCTTTTCTCTTAGCGCTAACAGATTCCCTTGTTTATCTAGAGGTTCCTTTATTATAATGTCTTCTTGAACCCTTAATTTATTAAAAGGACGGCACCGGTTCTCTATCTTTTCACTATTGTATTTTATATATTCTGATAAAACGCCGAATTCTTTTGTGTTATATAAAGATAATTCTTCCCAGTTTATATCGTTTTTTTGAGCTAGCCATCGGACAAATTCTCCTTCAAAAGGCACATCATTTAATATAAGCTTATTTTTGAATATGAATAAACCTGCAACTCCATCTGTTTCAGACGCAGCTTCTTTAAATACTCCGGCTTTATAACTCCACCTGCATCGAAAATTTTTAGAGATGCCTATATAATTATTAATCAATTTTGGCATCTCAAAATTCTTTGGAAGAATCAGGTCCGACCAAATTAACATAAACGCTTTTTCTGTAGGAATATTTTCAATAGCATCCTTGATCCCAGAACATGTTCCAGTTTTTCCACCTGTTTTTACAAGTATGTATTTTACATTTGCGAAGGTAAATAAATATTTTTCCAGCACATCCGATTTATAATCTGCGATAATGATAAAGTGTTTATCCGGAAAGTTTACAAACAAATGAAATATCATAGGAAGATTATCAAGGGGAACTAACGCTTTCGGTTTATTAACAGTTAAATATTCCAGGCGAGTGCCCTTTCCGCCTGCTTGGACGATGATATAGTCTATCTCTTCTATCTTCATAACTAATCATTAACCTTATTGAAATTTATTAATCAAATCGATTATATAATCAATATCCGCATCCTTCATCCCGAAATATAACGGCAGACTAGCCTGTCTATCACAAATATATTTTGCAAAGGGTTGGATTCCCAGGCCATCATTTTTGTATGCAGGTTGATCGCAAATAGCCAATGGATAATGGCAGATGGTTTCTACTCCATGACTTCTTAAGTATTCTTGAAGAGCATCTCGTTTCTCACACAATATTGAAAAAACATACCAAGTGGACTCTCTTTTTTCTCCTACTACTGGCAATTGAATCAAGGGGTTTTTTATTCCTTTTAAATAGCGTTTAGCAATTCTCTGCCTCTCTCTATTATAATCGTCAAGATACCTTAACTTTACTCTTAACATAGCAGCTTGTATTTCATCTAATCTGCTATTAGTTCCTTTTAACTCATGATAATATTTTTGTTTGCTTCCATAGTTACTTAACATCCTTACTTGATCTGCTAATTGCTTATCATTGGTCACTACTGCGCCCGCATCACCTAATGCTCCAAGGTTTTTGCCGGGATAAAAAGAGAAACATCCAATATGCCCCCAATTTCCTGCTTTTATACCCTTATACGTAGCCCCATGCGCTTGTGCACAATCTTCTATGACAAAAAGACCGTGTTGCTGAGCAAATTCCATAATGGGTTCCATATCTGCCATCTGGCCATATAAATGTACAGGGATTACCGCTTTTGTTTTTGGAGTTAAAGCATTTTTTAGCCCTTTTCCAGACATATTATAGGTTCTTTCGTCTGGGTCAATTAATACAGGAGTGGCCCCCACATGGCTTACAGCCAATACTGTTGCAATAAAAGTGTTAGATTGAACTAAAACTTCATCACCTGTTCCAATTCCCAAAGCTTTTAATGCAAGGTAAATTGCATCTAAACCAGATCCCACGCCTATTACATATTTGGAATCATTCCATGTGGCGAATTCATTTTCAAAAGCAGTACACTCTTCTCCGCGAATAAAAAAACCTCTATCATATACATTTTCAAAAGCGCACATTATCTCTGACTTTATTGCTGCATGCATATAATCAAAAGTTGCGAATGGTATTTTCCTCATCCTTTAACCTCCTGATATAATCATCTTTTAAAATCCCAAACCATAATAAATCTTCTAAAGTACTATTAATCAATATATGTTTTTTAAAACGTCCTTCTAAAGTAAATCCATATTTTTCATAAAAGGAGATAGCTCTAATGTTTTTACCAATTACATTTAGATATACCTTTTCTAAATGTAATTGGTAAAAAGCGATTTTAAGAATTTCATTTGTAGCAAAATAGGAAGCCCCCGTTCCATGAGCTTTTTTGCGAAAGCTGATTGCATATTCTGCATTTTTAGAATTACAATCTATGTTTTTCAAACTAACAGTACCGAGATACTCATCAAACTCATCTGTACAAGCAAAATGTTTATCTTGATCTGTTAAGGAGTGGGAGATAAATGCCTCTACCTTTTCTAAATTATAGGCGGAAAAATCCGCTCGAAAATTCTTATTTATCGTTGTGTCGTGCATCCACTCCAACATTCCTGGAGCATCTTTTAATTCCAAACGTCTTAATCTCATTATCTAATAAGCATTCCTTCTTGATTATTTTTCTCAAACCATTTTAAGGCCTCTTTTTCGTACTGGTCGTAATCTCGAATATAATCGGCCTCCGTATAATGCTCACTGGCCAATACCAGTAAGACAGCATCTTCAGTAAAGTCAAACATTTCTCGCCATACCATCGGGCCAATCCATAGCGCTTCTTGAGGATTATTTAAACAAATTACATTTTCATCCTGAGGAGTTTTAGTTAGAATTTTTACGCTTCCATGAACACAAATTAACGCTTGCTGTAAATTTTTATGTGAATGAAATCCTCTACGAATATCTTTTTCAACCTCATATATGTAGTAAACTCTTCGAACCTTAAAAGGGATATTTCCCACTGCCTCAATGGGAACTAATTTTCCAAATTTATCGTTATACATAGGAAGATAAATCATGCGTGTGTTTTTAACCATTTTCTTAATCTCCTTTGCTAATGAGTTATCGATATGGGCTAAACAAATAATATTTCATATTTTTATACCCTAACGCAATTTCTTTCCAAAGCAGCAAAAATATTATTATAAAAATCATTGTATGAATGAAAAGAAAGGCAACTGACGGCCATGGGGCAGTTATTTTCCACATGTAAATCAGAGCAATAGTATCCGTAATAGTAGTCAAAAACATAATAAAGATGCTTGCATATAAGCCCCGCTGTTCCAGGCTCAACTGTCTCCAAAAAGCTTCTAAAAAACGTATATTATAAAAAAGCAGTTTATACCTCTTAATAAGCTGAGTTTCTGCAATTAATGGCTTGGCATTCTGGCAAACATCGTCATAATGCTTTAATAGCTCAGTAAGTTCCTTTCCACTCAGAATTTGAGTAAATGGAAATATTTCCCTTTCATGTAAATAAAAATAGTCTTGAAAAAGTAATTTTCGTACTTTCGTTGTGTCTTCTTTTATTGGACGCGAAACGCCACCGGCCCGATATAGAAGAGCCGGGAAATTTGCAAAACTAAATCGTTTACCTGCTTTAGTTGTTCTCAGAAAAAATGGCCAATCTTCATGTAAAAAATATTCTTCTGAAAAGGGAAGGTGTTCTTTTAGCTCGTCAAACAAAAATGCTGTTGCACCAAAAGGAAAAACACAGCTATATAGCAAAGAAACAAACTGTTGCCGTGCTGTTTGCGTATTCATTCTTAAAGCTTCATTAATTGATAAAAAATCTTCATCCAAAGGTTGCAAGTCTTTATCACATTTTAAGCTTCTTCCATATACCCCCAATACATCAGCCGGCTTGTTTGATAGGTATATAGCAAAATTTTTCAATACATATTTGTCATATAGACAATCATCAGCAGCAAAATGTAAAATATAGTGGCCGTTACAATAGCTATGAGCATAATTTAAACTTTTTACTGTTCCTAAATTATTTTTATTTTTCAAGATTTGATATTTCACTAAATTATCAGATGCCCGTTTTTGAATAAAATCTTCGACTTCGCAAGAATCAAAATTGTCTGAAGCATCATCAACAATGATTAGCTCAATAAAAGGATATTCCTGTTGTAAAACAGATTGAACCGCTGTCTTCCATAAATCCTGTTGATTATAATGGGGAATAAGAACAGTAAATAAATTTTCTCTACTCATTTAGTCTCCTGTGCTGTTTAAATATTCTTGAAATCCATCGAATAGGACGGGTTATTTTCCAACAACCGCTATTTTCAATCTCCATCCATTTAGACCAACAATAATAAGAAGTATTGTTGACATCACCTAAAATATAGTCCCAATTTGTATATTCCATTTCGGCATATTCGATGGTGGTAACATATCCTGAATAATATCCTGCTTCCTGTGCTACAAAAGGATAAATTCGCTCAATTGCATGAAGCAAAGTTCCATCTGATGCCAATGGTTCCGGAGGAAAGTCTTCATATTCCCAAGACCGGTTTAAAAGTTTTTTCAAAGCTTTGGGACGGAACCAAAAGAAATCCCCAAAAGGAGCGATAGGCGGGAATTTGTCTTCCATAGGAACATGTAAATCTAATTGGATAAAAAGTTTAGAAGCTATATCATAATTCTCCCCCCATTCTTTTCCAACATACTGATAAAAGCCCCCATGAATCGGTTTTGATGGAGAAAGAATGCCTAAGCGGGGATTCTCTTCAAAAATATGAAAGATATTATAAATATAGTCTGTACTACTAAGCATGCACTCCAAACACTTATGAAAAAACCCCTCTCCAATTGTAGACGGATTTAAATGCCCTGATTTTTTATCATGAATAAATCCTATATAATCATATTTGGGAATAATTTCTTTTGAACCGATTAAAAAACTTCCTAAATCTCTTCCCCGGTTCATTACTAATTGAATTTTTACATTTTTGCGTCCGATTTTTTCTATATTTTTTTTAATGTTATCTATTTTTAAACATGTGTCCGTAAAGAAATAAATATCAACTTCTGTCGGGAGTTTATTGATATAGGCCACTAAAATATCTACTAAATCTGGATAGTATGAATATACAATTAACCCAACCTTTTTTTCCTGAAATATGCTCAATATTTGTTTTGACACTATCTGCATTGTGGGAAGAATATAATTCCAATGAAAGCAACGATATAAATTAGCCAAATTTTGAGTTCTCAATAAGTGCTGTAAAATTATATCTACTGGGTAATCTGAAAAATCTTGTAAATAACGATATAATTTAAGGGCAATATTTCCGATAGTATTTTCTATTAGCCATTTATAGTCACAGCAGAAAACTTGCTTTATAAAAATAGGGCATCCTTTCTCAGCAATTAATTCAGTTGGAAAGACAAGAGCAGGAGCGTAGTGACGTTTTTCTAGCTCACTTGTATCTACATAGGTATCCCATTGAAACCCCAGCTGTTGAAAATAGTTAGTAAACGTAGTTTCGAACTGATAAGTAGTTTGTTTTTTATCCTGAAAACACAGCAACTGTTCCCAATAGTTTTCAAACTCTTTTGACTGAATCATTCGGTTTCGAAATGCCAAGAAACAAGATTGAATACATTCTGAAACAAGAGAATCTTTTGCCGAATATTTTCTAAAAAGCCCCCAAAAATCCAGGTCTTTTCTTTCCATATCAAAAAACATGGTATCGAAAGAGTCAATGGGTCCCATGAGAGTATCATTAAGCAGAACAACTTCTTCAAAACTTTTTAACATATTCCAGCCAAAGTAGTTCAACCCCTCTTTATAGCCCCATACCTCCCCGCCTGTATTTTCACGAATTAAGATACTATGGGTATATTTTTCAAATATTTGTCTTCCGCTTTCTGTAAGATCTCCATTACAAACAATAATAAATTCCTGAAAATAATGTATGAAGCTGTCAAGAAAATAGGTGATATAGTCATCTACAATACCATCTTTATCATAGAAAACGTAAATTCCTAAACGATTCATACCATTCTTCCTTTCAGCGCCGATAAAGTTTATCTATAAGAGAAAATCCTATATTGCATACCCCCCAAAATCCGCAAGTTATATGATATTTTCGTTGGGCCAAAAGCGATAATGAAATCTTCCTATATAGCCTTATGAATGGATTTCCACAACGAACTAAACGGCGAAAGGCTCCTGTCTCCATAAAATCCGGAAATAGTTCCAAAGTTCGTTCCATAAAAAGTGTCAATAACCGTTCCCTCTCCTGTCTGTCTTTTTGCTCTCGAATGGGATACATAGCAATTCCCAATATCTGGTGTAAATATAAAGAATCCTTTAACGCAAGCTGTTTTTCCGGTGAAATATCTTTCATTCGCTCTAGCGCTAATCTGGCGGTATCCAGAATAACAAATCGGCTTTCATTAAAACCGCTATTTTGAATCGAACCAGTTCTTTGAAGATAATGGTAATATGGTTTATGAATTACGGAAATTTTCTTTGCTCGGGCCAGCGAAATAGGAGTAACGCAAACATCCTCATTATTTAACCCCTTTGGAAATTCCAAACTATCATAAAGCGTTTTTCGTATGATCTTATTCCATGAAGCTGGCATTACCCAAGTGTCTATTAACTGGCAATAAAGGGAACCCTGAATATCAGATGTACAGGATACCCGTTTTTGTGGCGTTCCATCTTCATAATCCATAAATATATCGCACACCACAACATCAGACTCATCTTTACGAGCCGTATAAAGCATGTCCCGATACATATTAGGGTCTATATAATCATCTGAATCAAGGAAAACCACAAAATCTCCCGTGGCTTTAGAAAGTCCATAATTTTTTACATCTGAAAGCCCACCATTTTCTTTTTTATAATACTGAAATATCCCCGGATTGTTTTCTATGTATTGAAGAATGATTTTCTCCGAGTTATCTGGAGAACCATCATTAATAATCAGAACCTCCATATCTTGATCTACAGCTTTTAAAACGGAATCCAGGCATTTAGGAAGGTACTTTTCTGTTTTATAGACAGGTATAATAATGGATAATTCCTTTTTATAGTCCAAAGCGAACCCTCTCTCTTTCTCTCCGTTCTAAAACTTTTTCTCTTGTTTCTTTTGAAATCGGATAATGTTCCATGGCATAATCTTGAAGCCAAATAATTTCTTTATATTCTGTTTCGTGTGTCGTTGATAGGGTCATCCCCTGGGGCTGCATACGGTGATAATTCAAGGATTGGCTGTTATAAGCAATCCATCCTAACTCCAGAACTCTCATATATACATACCAATCACCAGCAAGTCTAAATTCTTTCGCCTTCTCAATAATTTCGTAATAGTCCCCTTTTCGAAATACTGCACTTGATACATTGGCTATTGTATTATTGATGCACATGGTTTCTGTGATTTCATCAATTCCATTTTTCTTATAGCTTTTATCCCATTTACCACACTTTGTCAGATCAATCCAGGGCCGCAAATCACCCATCAGTACATAGTTTTTTTCATCTATTGTTAATGATTCACAATAAGAAATAACTGTTTCTGGCTCTTCAAAACCTTTCATCACTGTTTCCAAAAATTTTGCATGACTACTATCATCAGCTTCAGCAATCCATACATAATCCCCTTGAGCCTCTTGAAAGGCTCTTTGCCATTGTGCAAAAACATTCCCACTATTTTTTTCATTACGAATAAAGCGGATTGGAAAGTCTGTTGCTAAATTTTTTATTTTTTCTTCTATTTTTTCTACACTTCGATCTGTAGAACAGTCATCAAGGATAATCATTTCGTAAATTGGATAAGTTTGAAAAAGGATTGAATCAATTCTTTCAATAATATATTTCTCATAATTGTAATTAGGAATTACAACAGATATCTTAAATGGGTTTGAAATATTCAGTTTATGTTTGCACTCTGAATAGATATCTATTTGGTTTTTTGGCGCTTTGCCAATTCTATATTTAGATAATCTACGTGTAAATTGTTTCATAATTCCGTAAAGAGGGCGTGTATAGTATGCTTTTCTCATCTAATCATCTCTCCAGTCTCAATTCCAATATTCCCGGTAGGCATTGCAGACCACATTTGCTTTATCAATCATTTTTATTTTATGGTTTTCCAACCAGATGACTCTTTCACACATCTGCTCTATTTGCTCGATAGAATGAGAAACCAGTAATACTGTGGTTCCTCCCCCCATTAATTCCAACATACGTGCTTTACTTTTGTTTTGGAATCCGCCATCTCCTACTGCCAGAATCTCATCTACAATTAAGATTTCCGGCCTTACTATAGTAGCAACAGAGAAAGCAAGTCGCATTTTCATACCTGAGGAATAGTTACGCAAAGGCATTTCAATAAAATCTTTCAGTTCTGAAAATTCGAGAATTTCTTGATATTGATTATCCAAAAATTCCTTACTATATCCCAATATAGCGCCATTTAAATAAATGTTCTCTCGCCCGCTTAGCTCTTGATCAAACCCAGAGCCAAGTTCTAACATTGGTACAACATTTCCAAAAGTACTAATTTTTCCAGAAGTTGGTTTCAGGACTCCTGCAATTAGCTTTAGTAAAGTACTTTTTCCAGCGCCATTTTTTCCAACAATCCCAACTACTTCTCCCTTATTTATTGTGAAGCTCACATCATCAAGCACTGTCAGTTCTTCGTATTTTAATCGTTGTTTTAATATGGCTACTATATATTCTTTTAGGCTCATCACCCTGTCATTTGCCATACGAAATCGCATAGTTACATGATCCACGTCTATTATCTTCACAATTCACCTCTATACATAAAGAACAAACTTATCTTGGCTTTTTTTGAATACGATCCCACCAATAATGCAAGCAACTACCGCAGAAATAAGACAGTAAAAATACCGGCGGGGCTCTGGGGATACGCCATCCATTAATATGGTTCTTACAAATTTAATAATGTGGTACAAGGGATTTATTTTCAAAATCACTCTATACTGCTCCGGAATGATGGTTTCAGGATAAAACATCGGTGTTCCATACATCCAGATCAGAGTCGCAATCCCCCATAAATACTGTGTATCTCGAAAGAAAACCATTGCAGATGCAAGAAGCATAGATAATCCGACGCAAAATAGTAATAGACAAAATAGTGCAAATGGAAGTAACAGAATTGCTATTGTGATTCTTTCCCCAGTTATGATCGTTACAATTAGTAAAGGGATAATAGAAATCACAAGGTTTACCGAACTGGACAATACTTTTGTAATCGGATAAATATACTTTGGCATATATACTTTTGTTATCAACGAAGCATTAGCAAGAATAGAAATCAATCCCTGACCAACAGCTTCTTGAAAAAAGCTAAATAAGATTGTTCCCGAAAGTAGGTATACGGGATAATTTTTGATATTTGATTTAAATAAATTTGAAAAGACAAAATATTGAACCAGCATTGTCAAAAGAGGATTTAAAAAGCTCCAAAAATATCCCAGCACAGAACGTTTGTATTTGATTTTGAAGTCGCGTACTACTAGCTGACGGATTAAAAAACCGTACCTTTTCCAGACACCTTCTATATATATTGGAAAAGTATTCTTACCTTTTATCTCCCGGTATAAAGCTATCGTCATATATAGCAGCAAAAGTACTGCTAATATTCCTGTCAACATCCAATAGTTTTGCCCAAAACAACTATACAATTTCCCCTTAAATTGGAAAGCAAACTGTACATCTTTCTGCTCCTGATTCATCCAAGCGGGTATAACACCATCCTCTAAATCTGAATAACAAATACCTGGAGCCTGTCCTTCTGGACATGTGGATTCTATATGAAAGATAAATTGTTTATGCTTTACATCCGCTAATTCCTCATTAAATTCCCAAGTGAACATTTCATGATCTGTAAATTCATCTGCAGGAACTGATAAACTGGTAATTATCTGCTGTGTATCAGCATCCAACAAGGATAACTCCAATGTTCCTGTGTTTTTTCGGCCATAGGTTCCAACCATAAATGAGAGGGAATTTATGGTGTCCGAAGAGGAATAAAAAGACTGTTCTACGAAATTTCCTGATGACAGCTCTGGAAACATTCCCTTAACCGGCTGTGTGTTACTTTCAATAATAGAATACTGAATTTGATCTCCACCTATGAAAAAAAAAGAAATTGAGATGATTCCGTATATAAAGAAAATTAATGAAAATTGTTTTATGCGCTTTTTTATCATGAAAATACCTCTGTAAAAATTACTATTTACCCTATAATTGTTCTTATAGGGAGCAGAAAAGTAGAATATAAAAAGAAAAAAAGGATATTATTAGAAATTTAAAATCGACTAATAAACAGAAACTGTTTTTAAGAGAAATATTTTTAAAATATGGTGGAAAATTAAGGGTTTTCATCCTATATCTTAATAATTTGTAAAGTTTTTAGACTAGCCAAAAATGAAAGAAGGTGTTATACTAGTATCAATTGTTGG
>ERZ808046.656-NODE-656-length-24382-cov-9.799095_pt1 | contig 24382 bp, 30 predicted proteins | sample MGYA00380196_ERZ808046 | MGnify/ENA primary metagenome ERZ808046 (study PRJEB31490, sample SAMN06133421) | mouse gut metagenome | isolation source: Z6_2 | host: mice | place: China: Chengdu | collected 2015-05 ...
GGAAAGGGTCATTAGGGCGGAGCCTTAATCGGAGGGTGCAGGGAGAGGGTCACTTCCTGCTCGGGGTTCTCAGGGGTAGAGACCTCTGAGCGGAGTTTCCAAAGAGAGGGTCACTCTTTGGTCAGGGGTGTTGGGGACTGAAAGCCTCCGACCGGGTTCTTAGGGCAGAGCCATAAGTGGGACGGGGCAAAGCCCAGCCCCTCGGGAGAGCCCACAACTACGGAAGCGAAGCGTGTAGTTATAGTGGGCTATATCTGGACAAGTCCAGTCGGTCACCCCACGACAACGGAGTACCGTTCAAAAACGCTCCCTATGCTTTCCGACCTGCCGAGCCTATGCCGGAGTAACCTCGTCGCCATCCGTGCCGTCCTGCGCCTCGCTGTGGCTTCCTGCGCCATTCCCGCCGGATGCCATGTCGCCGCTGTCTGTGATATGCCGATTTGCGGCTGTGTCCGCCATGAACATAGCGGACTGCGGATTGTGGCAGTCGCCGTCATGCACATCGGCTGACGGATTGGAACTGTCTGACAAAAGAAGGGAAGAAGGAAGGGATGCCGCGCCTGTCGCCAGGCTGTCCGTTTCCTTCCCTTTTGTGTGGCAGTCAACGGCTGCGCCTCCCGGTTCATCCCCTGACGGCAGACTGTCGGAAACAGGTGTCCGCACATCACCCGTCTGTCCTTTGGCGGCAGCCGAGGGTCTGACATAATGGGGATTGGTGACAAGGACACCTCCGACATACCAGCCCGTGAGAAAATGCAGGGAGTGGACGGAAGTGCGGTTGTTGGTCTTAGTGGTCAGCATACCGAGGCGGTTGAAACTGTCGATTAGCTTGCCGACCGTCTTACGGTTGCAGTCCAAAAACTCCGCAAGTTCCACATCGGAAGCCGCCACCTGTCCCACCTCCAGCACAATATCAATGCCCTTGATTTTATAAGCGGTTCTTGTCCGCACAGCACCGTTCATCAGGCGGTAGAGGCACTTTTGCCTGAGAGGGGAAAACCTGCCTTCCAAAAGAAAATCCCACTGTCCGGCTGATAGTATGGTGCAGTAGTGTATGGTCTGTATCTCGTTGCTCATGGTCTGTGACATTATGGTGCTACTGCGGACATCCGGCTGTTGCCGTCCGTCAATGCTCCCGGCTTCCGCTTCTTGCCGTTGCGCAGTTCCTCAAGCCGTCTTTCAATCTCACTCTCGCTGGCTACTCCCGATGTCCCACCCTGTTCAATCCATGCAATGATTTCATTCTGGAAGAAATAGAGCTTGTTGCCCCGCTTGTGGTATGGAATACGCTTGTCAGAGGTCATTGCATAGATGGTGGATGCCGATTTGCCGAGAAGTGCCGCGACTTCATTAAGGGTGAGCAAGGTGCGACACTCGCCATGCTGCTGCGGTGTCATGCCGAGCACTTTCTCCACCTTGTCGGTGAGCAGCCCCACCTTTTCAATCAGCATGGAGACCGCCTGCGGCAGTTGTTCAAATGTTATGTTGTTCATATACTGTTGTGTGTTTATTGCTGTTTGAGTGTAATCTGTTCGGATGCCTTGCGCTTCAGATCGCTCACGACATCGACATAAATCTGTGTCGTTCCCACGTTGCTGTGCGTAAGCATCTTTGAAATGGTATAGAGGTCAGTTCCGGCGGCGAGTTGCAGGGTCGCGTAGGTATGCCTGAACCCGTGGAACGTGATGTGCTTCGTTATCCCGGCAGACTTAATCCAGTCTTTGAGATAGAGGGGAAGAATGGTCTGCGTCAGCCCCTTGAACACCTGCCCCTCGCCGCGCTCGCCGCACAGCGCGAGGGCTTCATCCGACAGCGGCAGCACGGCTTCCGTCCGTGTCTTCTTGGTGACGATGTGCATGCACCAGCCTCCGTCCGCCCCCTTGACGATGTTCTCCCATTGCAGACGGATGATGTCGCTGATGCGCAGACCCGTAAGGCAGGAGAACAGCGCGGCACTCCTTATGACAGGCTTCTCGCAAGGGGTCTCGGCAAGCATCCTCACCTCTTCAAGCGTCAGGAACTCGCGCCTTGTGCTGTCTTCCTTCGCGTGTTTCAGCCGTGGGGCGATATTCTCCTTGATGCGTCTTTCCTCGTAGGCGATGCGGAGAACACATTTCAGCTTGTTAAGGTTGTTGTTTGCGGTCGAAGCCATCATCTTGCCCTTTGTCTGAGTGGTAAGCGACAGCAGGTAGGTAAGGAATCCCTGGCAGTATTCCGGTGTCAAATCATCGAAGGTGCAGCTTCCGCAGCAATACTTTTCAAAATGCTTGTAGGCGGTGTTCCAGTTCCTGAAATTGTCATCGTCCGCCATCTTTGAGCGGAAGTATTCAAGGAAGCTCTCCTTGCCACGGTTGCGGTCGAGGAAGCCGTATTCCTCGTTGATGATGGCTTCGGTTCTACGGCACTTGATAAGCTCGGCATTGCGGAGCATGGTCTTGTTGAACTCTGTCTCGAATTTGTCTTTCGGGTCGGCATAGATGTATATTCCCAGATACTCCCGTCTTGTCGGCTTGCCTGTCTTCGGATGCCGCACAGCCGGGTAATAGTCAAGGTAAAGAGATACCTGTCCGTTCTTGATGGGTCGTTTCCTGACCGTTACTTTCGTGCAGATGTTTGTCATATCGGTTGTGATTTTTAATTGTTGTCTGATTCATTGTCCGGCTCTCGCTTGGCTTTCGTGCTTGCGCTCTTTCGCTCCGCTATCTTCCGTGCCTCGTCCCAGTCGGCTTTGAGGTAGTATAAGCGGTTGCCGTGGATGCGTTTCGTCCTTACCCCGTGGGTGAGCGCGAACCTGCGGACTTGGGTCTTTCCCAGCCCGAACAGGCGCATGATGTCGAAACAGGAATACCAGTGTTCCGACAGGTTGCTTCCCAGCCGTTCCGCTTCCTGAGCCATAGCCTTGTCAACCTCGGCTTTCGGGAAGCACTTGGTGGCATTGGCTTTGATACAGGGTATCGAGTAGCGCATACGGAGATTGTAAAATCGCCCGTAGGTATAATTGTATTTCTGGCATATCTCAGCCATCGTATAAAGGTCGCCTCCGGCACTCTCCTTGTCCGTGAACGTGTCGCGCACGGACTGCTTGTAGTTAGCCGCCGGGATGAGCTGCCGTTTCGGGCTGCCCTTCGCTTTCTTCTTTCCCTCCTTTTGGGAAAGGTCTTTTTCGGTGTTCGGTGTATCTTCGTTCATCTTCTTTTTTGTCTTTTTACCCTGCTTGGCGAAGATTGACACGCTCCGCTTGCAGTAGGTTGTCTCTCTAATCATCAGAAAGAAATCCTCCTTGGTGATGATTGTGATGTGGTATGTCAGTCTGCAAGCCCGGAGAGTACCTTTGTAAATGAGGTTATACACTGTCCGGCTGCTCACTTGCAGGATGTCCGCCACTTCCCCGATGGTGAGGAAAGGCTTGTCGGTCATGCCCCGGTCATAGCCGGGCTGACCTGTTAAATTGTGTTTAATTTGACGGTCCATTATCGAAGAAATTTGTTGCACGCTCTTGAAAGCTGTTGCACGCTGCTGAAAGGAAGTCGTGCCGTGTGACCCCTCTCGCGTGGTACAATCGCGGTACAAAAATACTCCGAAAAGGACGAATCGCCAACAGGCGAAAACCCCGTTTGTTAAAATCTATTAGCTGAAAATCAAGGTATTATAACGCCGATTTTTGCAGCCGTTTGTCGCCGTTTTGCCCTCCAAAACTCCATGTGGAACGACTTGCCGCTGCCGGAAGGTCCCAAACAGAAGAAATTGCTGTTGTCGGTCATCTTGACCTTTCCCTCCTTGCCGGTGATGTCGATGGCTACCGGCATCCCTTTACGGTCGGTGTAGTATATCTTCAGCGGGGTATCCTCGCTGTGCTGTACGTACTCCTTGTACATCAGGCAGGCGGCGGCATCCGAAAGGGTGAGAAAACGGTCGTATTCGGGATTCATGCCGTAGCAGTTTCCCGGAAACGAGTTCACGAACAGTTCAAGCTGGTTGTAGGCACGCTTGGATATATGAATGCCCATGCGCCCGAACATATTTTCAAGGTAGTTCACGGGTTTCTGCATATCCACGTTACGGGGACAGCACACGACGAGGTTGAAGTGCGTATAGACAAGCTGCTTACCCTCGCGTGCCACCACTTCCTGCACCTGCCGGATGTCCTCCACGGCAATCTGGTTGCTCGGATTGGGGATGGAGGCATGGCGGTTCTTCTTTTTCTCAAGGGATGAAAGCTCCCGTTTCTGGTTGGGGATGAAAATCATCTGGTTGTAGATGACAGTCTCCGCCTCTGGGATGCTGTCGATGGCCGACATAAGGTCAAGGGGCATTCCCGTGTTGTTCACCTCCACATTGGCGAAAGGACGGACAAGGGACGGAAGCCCCGCACAGTCCACATCGACAAGTGAGAACACGCGGCACTTGCGGTCGCCCATGCCGATGCTCTCGTCATCCACCTTAAAGTTGTTCATGGTGACGACCGGGCTGTCGAAGTCCATTGCAAAATAGCGGTCAACATAGTTGTCGCATTCCCCGGCAGTCAGGAAGCGCACCTTCAGGCCGCCGTCGCGCAGCTGGTCCTTCACCTTGCGGATCTTCACGAGAAAGTCCTTCCATTTCTTCATATCGAAGGAATACAGCTTCCCTTTCTTCGATTCCTGCGTGATGACAAGATAAGTGCGCGTGTCGGTATAGGGACGGCCTTCAAAGTAGGCGAAATAGGAACGTGACAGGAACTCCTTGTCCTTCGCGTCCGCCTGCGAGAAACGCCGGCGGGAGAACACATCCTGCTTGTGTATGGCGTATCCCTCGCCGAGGGTCTGCGCCACAGCCGTGAGCAGGTGGCAGAAATCATAGTAGCGGTCGGTGTCGGCGGAATACTTTTGCACGGGGTTCTCCATCTTAAGCACAGCGGAATACTCGCCGGTCTTGGTGTATATGACACCGATGCCGTCGTTGTCCTCCACAGAGAAATAGATGTCACGGAAAACGCGCTTGCGTTTGCCTCCCGTGCCGAATACGGCCACCGAGATTGCCATCCCTGTCAGGGTAGCCGCGAAAAACAGTATCACATACCAGGTCATGACGGTCAGAATAGATAAAAGAGTCTTGTTTTCATGTCACTGTTCTCCTTGGAATTGTAGGCGGTGATGAACCATCCGCTCATGTCGATGGAGTAGAAGGTGTCCGCGCCCGATTCACAGGAAGTGGCATAGGTGCCTTCCGGTATCTTGAAGAATGAGGGCAGGCTGTCCTTGTGCTTTTCAAGATGGTGGGCAAGCCGGGCCATTTCTACCAATGACGGGATATAGGCGGACGGCAGCCCCCGTTTGTCCTGAAAGTTCTTCAGGTCGTGTCCGTTCGAGTTGCGGAGTATAGCCTGCGTGAGTGCCGCACCGTCGTCAAATCCCAATGCGCAACTGCCCGGATATCTGATGCGGGGACTGAACACGACGTGGTCTTCTTCCTCCTGCGGCTGACCGAAATATCCCTCACGCAGTTTGCCGTCCGCCGTCTCAAACACATGGCCGGTACGGAAAGACCGCTTCCCGAACCGGTTGCACATGCTGTTGTCATCCAGAGCGACGGCCTTTCCGTGACGCCCGTCCGTCTTGATGACCCATGCAAGGCTGTTTTCGTCGAGCTTGGGCGAGATGGTGCCGTCCTTCTGTAGGAAATATCCGGTCTTGACCGAATCGGTGGCGGCGACAGGCGGCTTCTCGAAAGGATGACGAGTATCGACCCAGCTGCTGCCCAACGACAGCCGGCCGTCGCTGACATGGAGGCGCAACTCGGTGATGCTTCCTCTCCGCAACGGAGGCAGCGTGGTGGAGACGGATAGTTTCTTCCCGTTGACCTTGAGAGTGATGTGTATCTCCCCGGAATCCTCCGTAGGAATGAGGTTGAAATCGTGCGGGATGCCGTTGTTCAGCAGGCAGTCCGAAAGCACCGAGCACACCCGGTCGGTATCGGAGCGTCTGCCGTCCAGCATCCCCTTGAGCGGAATCAGGAAGCCTGCGGTTGCCACACAGTCTCCCTGTATCTCCAGAATCTGCATCACGTCGCTGATATTGTCGCTTTTCAGTATCAGGCGCAGCAGGGCGGTAAGTTCTTCTAATTTCATTGTAATCTTTGTTTTGTCGTTTGTCTGTGTCACGGATTGTATCTGTCCGGCAAGTTTCTCGCCGAGCGGATGGCTCACCGTAACGGTGTCGGCCGGATGCAGTAACGGAAGGAACGGATAGCAGACAAGGGGCGAAGCCGTGCTGTCCGCCATGACGGGGACCGAGGGCTTGAACACCTTGCCGTCGAAACGGAATTCCACGGCCTTGCCGTCCTCCATACCGTCAAGCCATACGGCCAGCGAGCCTATCGCTTCCAGCTCGGCCGTTGTCCGTCCCGACACCTCTATCTCAAGAGGCTTGGACATCTTCGACCAGCCGTCCTTCACCTTTTCCGCCGTATGGTGCGCTGACAGGGCATCCCCGTTACGGGTGTTCCGGGAACAACCAACAAGTAGCAGGGCAAGCAACATTATCAATCCGAAATTTCTCATGCCTTCAAATTTTTTTTGAACTGGTGTAAACGAATATCCCTTTGTCGGTCTTCTTGGAGTGAAGCCCCCTGCGCTGTTTCACCATGATGAAACCGGCTCCCGTACCTACCGCCATAACCAGTATGACAAGTCCGGTGAGGAAGCCCAGCACACAGTAACCGATGATGAATCCGACTATCGCACCGCCGGCGGTTCCGGCAGCCCAGTAGATGTAGCGGCCCTGGATACCCAGGAATTCAAGAGGCTTCTGAAGCCCCTTGAAAACCGGGTAAGCGGTATAGCCGTTGTCTGCGTTCTCTGCCATAAGGTCAGGAGATACCGAAGAACAGGGGGAGTGCCTGGGCTGCTGCAATCAGGAAGATGCAGGCTCCCACCACCATCATGATCTTCTTCTTGACGTCCTGTTCCTCGTTGTTCATGGCGATATAGACGCTGATCGCGCCCACGACGGCCACGACGCCGGCGATGGCGTAGCAGAGCTTGACAACGATGGGCACATACTTGGCGATTTCCTCCGTGACCGTGGTCAGGGCCGATGTGCCCGCCTCATAGTTTCCGGCGGTGTTTTGGGCGAGACAGGCGACGGTGCCGACAAGCAGCATGAGCGCCAGCGAGCTGAATCGCGGAGATGTGACGAATTTCCTGATGGAGTTCTTGATTTTCTGTAATTTGTTCATCTGTTTCGTTTTGAAATTGTTTAACGGTTCTCTTATTCCTCATTTGCGCATTTGAGTTTATTTATACACGGTAGCCGAAGAAGGCGGGGAACACGATAGTAGCCCCGATGATGAACAGGATGGCTCCCACTACCATCATTATCTCTTTCTTCCAGCCTTCCTCTCCGGCGTTTATCTTAAAGTAAATCTGCAGGCTTGCGATGACGGACACGATGCCGGCCACGGCATAGCAGACATAGACCACGTACAGTAACATCGTTATCACGAAGTCGTGGGCTTTCGCCAGTCCGTCCGCGCCCCAGCTGTAATCCACTCCGCCGCATTTGGCAAACGCGGACTGGCAGCAGACAGCAAGCACACCCGTTAATATCGCACGTGCAAGGTCAGTATGTCTCACGGGTATGGCTGACTGTGGATTTACGGAATGCAATGTCTGGTCTCCTGTCATACAACATCTGTTCAAGTTCGTCATACGAGACTCCACCCTCGCTTGTCACGTCGGTCTCGTCCATGTTTTCTGTCAGGTCATCGAAACGGCCTTTACCGTTCCCGATGGGTGCTTCCTCTTTCGGTTCCGAAACACTTTGGACGTCACTTCCACTCTCTGCCTCTTCACCGATAGAGAATCCGTCGCCACTTTCCCTCACGGGTGTGGCGACAACATCATCCTGCATCCTGCTAACATCAAATTCCTCGATCGGTGTGTCGTTCTCTTTTTTCTTTCCGTAAAGGTCTTTGCTGATGTTGTAGCCGTAATAGATGATGTAGGCTATGGTCAGCACGATAACGAATATTGCATACGGTGTCATTGTCGTTTGCGTTAATTTGAGTTTGAGTTTTATTTTTCATGCAAAGTAATATTGATTATTACAAGCCGGAAAATTATATTCTCAAAAATCCTTGTTTCTTAACGACAATTAGTATAAAAGGCTGATTTCAAACTTGCTTTCATACTCTAAAAGATTTTTGGCACAAAATAGAGTATGATTATATTACAGTATGAATATTTGAATAATTATCGCTATTATCACATTTCGGACAGATATAAGATGCGCCTAAAGTAAAATTATGGAAATGATGATTTCGGTTTATCCCTTTTGCTATAATCTCCGTACTTTATCATACAGCCAATAGGATTTACTTGGCGAGAATTTAATTATAATTTATTTTAGTGTTGTTTTTGCAAGTAAAATCATTACCGAATTAACACTAAAATAAATTAACTGACACTCAAAACATCAACTTTCTCCTGTAAGTCAAAATTTTGTGCTATCTTTTTGTTACCTTTGCATTCTAATTCATAAAACAAGATGACAGACCTCGCACATTTGGTCGGAGAGACAACTGACTACGACAAGAAACAGCAGCTTGAGACCAACAGGCCGAAGAGTTGGTGCAAGAGTGTTTCTGCCTTTGCTAACGGGCGAGGTGGCTTTCTAATTTTCGGTGTGGCAGATGATAATACTGTAATTGGATTGGAGAACCCGCAACTTACAGCGGAGAAATTCAGCGAGATTGTTAAGACCAAACTGGATCCAGTACCGGAGTTCTCGCTTTCATTCGAGAAAATAGACGGAAAGACATTGATGATTGTCCGTGTCGAGCCGGGAAACATTACGCCATATTATTATATGGGAGATGGACAGCAGATTGCATTCTGCCGTCTCGGTAATGAAAGTGTTCCTGCAACGGCCAATATGCTGAGGGAACTGGTACTTCGTGGTACTCATCTATCTTATGACAGCCTGTTGTCAGACTACAAGTTCGAGAATTACGCTTTCACCAAGCTACGGTCGGTTTTTCATGCCCGGACAGGCAAGGAATTTACCGACGATGATTACGAATCATGGGGCATCGTGAGTGCTGACGGACGCCTTACCAATGCCGGCGCATTGCTGGCGGATGAAAGTCCTATCCGCCATTCACGCCTGTTCTGCACCCGTTGGAACGGTCTCAACCAGGCGCACGGCATAATGGATGCCCTTGATGATATGGAAGTGTCAGGCAGCCTTGTTATACTGTTGCAGGAGGGACTTGATTTCTGTAAACGCAATTCCAGAAAGATGTGGTACAAGACACCGGATGGACGTGTGGAATTGCCCGGATATCCCGAAGACAGCATCCTTGAAGGATTGGTAAATGCCCTGATTCACAGGTCTTATATTGAAATCGGAGGTGAAGTTCATATAGACATTTTCGATGACCGTATAGAGATTTCTTCTCCCGGAGGGATGTATGAGAACAAGCCTGTTCAAGATTGCGACATCTTACGCATCAGGTCGCGCCGCCGCAATCCTATTCTTGCCGACATATTCAGCCGTCTCAAATACATGGAACGTCGAGGCAGTGGATTCAAGAAAATATGTCAGGACTACAGCCTTCAGTCCAATTATCGGGAAGAATTGCATCCGAAATTCTATTCGGACAACTACGATTTTGTACTCACGCTCTATAATCTGAATTACGGTGACGGGAATGGGGCAACGGATATGATTCCCCAAAGTTCCCTAAAGTTCCCCAAAGTTCCCCAAAGTTCCCCAATCTTGGCGGAGCACCTGTCTATTTTCTTGAATGTACTTCGAAAATTTCCGGGAGCTACAATAGAATTCTTGGCAAAAGAATCCGATGTATCAGATAGGATGGTGAAAAAATACTTGAAATTGCTTAAAGAGCAAGGCATTATTCGTCGAGCAGGCAGCAACAGAAAAGGCTATTGGGAAATTATGGAACAGACAGATTAATCGAAATCAGGATTACCATCATATAAAACAGACGGCATATATTCAATAGTGACATATGCCGTCTGCTATTCATAATGTTTTCCAAAATCAGGGACAAAAACGCTTGCCACGGAGAAAATCGTTAAGGTCTTTGTATCCCTCATAAACACCAGATGCGTCATGTATCCCGTCACGGGCTTCGTTCAGCGCATCCACGGCCCTGCGCCCGGCATCGTCATTGTCGAGGCAGCAGGTGACGGTTGGATAAGGCGCGAGCCATTTCATAGCCTTGCGGAGATTAGAAACGGAGTTCAGCACCACGAAATCCATCGTCTCGGCAAACGGTGTGAAATCAGACCGCCGACATAAGGTCATGTAGGAGAGGAAATCCATGAATCCCTCAAAGACGGTACACAGGTCATTGTGGTTGCCCATCTGTATAAGTGATACATCCTTTTGTCCGACCGTTCCCTTGAAGAACGGATTCCTAACCTCATAGCCGCCCTGGACATTCCCGAAACCGATGCCGTAGTAATGGCGGCATCCGAGCGAGAAGTGTATCTCACGGCAGAACTCCGCTGCAACTGTGCGATCTATGCCTCTGGAACCGAGGTATGCCAGCAGTTTCTCATTGGAAAGCTGTCTCACGGTCACATTATGGAAGGCACCGGCGCGTTCACCCTGTAGTTCGGACGGTAAGCGGTCTCTAATGACAAGCTCCGCTGTGGTGTAGCTTTGGATATGCCTAATCACTTCCATGATGTCATTGGTGTTGTACATCATCTTGCCGAGGTCGATGATGTCACCGCTTTCCATAGTGGCAAGGTCGTACCAGCGGTTTTTCTTGCGGCTGACCTTGAACGACGGATGTCTGTCCTCCCGGTATGGGGCATGATAAAGCGCGTAGGTCTGGTAATTGCGCACCGGACGGATGCCAATCCTTTCAAGAAAACCGATAATGTCGATTCGCTTGATTTCCCCGAAATTCACCGCCATATTCAATTTCTTAAGTCCGTTAGTTTGTCCCTGTCATACCTGTATTCCCTGCCGTCCTTGACGACGATGCCCTTCGCCATAAGATGCTTGAGCCACATCACGAATGAGGTGCGCCCGCGCTTGTAGCCGGTTTCCGCATACTGTTCACGCAGTCTGGTGACAAGCGTGTTGTAGCCCTTGACTGTTCCACCGGCAAACACTTTGTCAAGAATCTCCTTGTGCTGCGGCACGGTGATATTCTCGAATGTCACCCGTCCCTCCTCATCGCTGCTGAAACCGGGAATATCCTCTGGAACGCCTTCTTTGTTGATACGGAAGGCAAAGTTTGAAAACTCCTTTTCCCTGGTTATCATCGGACGGACTTCGCTCACATCAGGATTCAGTTCGCTTTTGACGACTTTCATCACGGTTTCAGCCTTGTTGTTAAGCTCAGTGCCTATGTGACCTCGCGTGTTATCATCACTTTTGTTAAGATGCAAGACCGTATGGATGTGGATGTTGTACATATTGGTCCACCGCATGAGGTCGTTGATTATCTCTACGGATTCTCCGGGAGAATTGATATCGTTGATAAGGTCACGGATGCCGTCGATGACAACGAAGCCGATTTTATTGTCAACTTCCAGTGCGGAGTCGATGATATTTCGGCGTTGTTGTGGAGTGAACTCCCTGAGCATTAGAAAATCCAGCGATGACGCTTCACAGTCGGACGGCAGCCCCGCCATCTTGAGTATGCGGTGAAGCACCTTAAAACAATGCACCCGGCTCTGCTCGGTGTCTATATACAGCACCTTGGTCTTGCCGTCAGGCAGTTTGGCTCGATAATGCAGCACCTCTTTCCCTGACAGCAATGCGGCCACTATCGCACTTACATTGAATGTCTTTCTCGATTTCGGCTTGCCTACGGACGCGCTGAAATTACCCACTGTCGCCACCGTGATCTCATCAACCGTCAGTATCTCCGGCGGAAATACATAGCGGTCTGTCGCACGGATTTTGACATACTCAAGGAATTTCTTGAATTTCTCGCGGTTGGCCTTTTCCTGCGGCGTAAGCTCCTGCGGTGCCGGGAATATCCTGTCGAACGGGATTTCTTCTATCTTCATTTCTCCGCTCCTTTCCTGGCTTTACGGTTTCCCTTAGGAAGTTCCACCATAGTCTCGGCGGCCGCCCTGCGGCTCATCTCATACTTGGAGTAGATGACATTGCGGCGCAGCACGTCATCAAGTTCCTTACGTTCTATGTATATGAACTTCCCGCGGGGCTTGAAATGGGTAATCTCTCTGTTGGAAGTCATCAGGTATATCTGACTTTTCGATACCCCGATATATTCTGCCGCCTCTTCGACGGTCAGCATCTCGCGGCACATAAAGAGTTTGGACTCCAACTCTTTGAAATGCTCAAATATCTCGCCGAGGTCGCCATAACGCTCCATGAAGGCACAGATGGACTCGATGCGCTGCACCGCTTCGTCAATCGTGCTTTCTCCCATCTTGGAGAGCAGGCGGCTCACGTTCTCCACCCGTTGGAGGGTGGCTATAAATTCCGATGTCATAAACAGTCCTTTTGGTTAATAATAGCACTCGTGCAGTGGTCCAGATTCATTTGGCTTACCTGTTTCCGGATCGTTGTTAATCCGAGACTTTATCCATTTGTCAAGATCTTCCTTGTTAAAGAAGATGCGTCCGTTGGTCGGACGACTATGCGGGATGTCATACTTGCGAACCAGTTTGTAAAGATGGCTTGAAGTAATGCCAAGATACAGGGCAGCTTCCTCGACCGTAAGCGTACTTTTCAGATGGAAAAGCAGACCGATAATTTGGTCAACACGCGACAACAGCTTGTCGAGCTTGACCGAACATCGTTCTCCCCATTGGGTTTCTGTGATAGTTTGCGGTTGTTCATTCATTGCTTCTTTGTTTTTGATTCAACTTTCAGAGCCGTCGCCCTTTTTATCTTGAAAGCTTTCTACTGCAAAGTAACAATGAGATTGGGTAATAATAGTAATACATTGAGTGATACTTATCTTATATCACTCAATATAACATTATCACTCATGTTTTCCCTAAGCTATGGGATATATTTCTTTCGCATGTGTGTCATCAAAATATCTATGTCATTTTTGTAGCTGAAGAAGCTGTTGCTCCTTGCTCGATTAAGTGCTGACGAGTAGTTTGAACGAGACTGTGGCTTATTCTTTCCTTGCAGCAGGATTGAACCGTTATGTTCAAGAACTGTCTGCCAGCGGTGACTAATCAAATCCATGGCACTGAGACGGTCAAAGAAATAAGCTATCCCCATGAGGTTTGCAGCTACCAACGGAGTGGTAAGAGTACCATGTACGAGATCGTTCATTTCTTGGGATGTAACTTTTTTATGGAAGAAGCCAGCGTCATTGGCGCAGTCAGCAAGCAGAGGCATATCCTCTGTTCTGATTGCGCACGAGAGCTTCATTTCCTGCACTCGTTTTACGCGAGCTGTTTTGTCTGGATAGGATTCTACAGGATCGTCATCACGACGTTCCGTATAGACAAGAACTATAATTTTGTCTATGTCTTGTCCTTCTAATGACAGTTTGGAGAAGAACTGATTTACAAGATCTGCTCTTTCTAACAGGAGTATGCCGACTGCACCAAGTGCCTTGCGGTGCAAATTCTTTTCATCCGCAGTTCTATCTTCGCCATAATGATGATGTCCGGCAAGGAACTGTACAGCGAACACTCTTGGAGACATTACCCCGGTAACGACATAGTCCTGGTACTCTCTGTGCGCTTCCAGCAACAGTTGGCGCAGATGGTCCAGACCTGCATCACAATTGACGGACCGAGAGGGGATCTCTCCTCTTGTAAAAAAAAGCAAAGAGCTTTTGGATGAGCAGTTCTACGTCCATACTCTTGATTTTTATTAGTGAATAATCTATATGAAAAACAGTGTGACTAATTTCGAAAAACAGCCACACAATCAACATTTCTGAAAATATTCAAGGACTTGAATCTAACAACTATATTTAGTAGAATCAAGTACATATAAAATAATCTGATTTTACATATACTTACTAAGTATAATATATACTTGATATTTATCATACAGAAAATCTGATTGGTCAGACATTACATTTAGATGTTACAGGAATGCAAAGATCCACTATCCATTTCTTATTGGGATGCTCTTCATGGTTATTCTTATAGATTTCAAAAACCAATCCACAAGACTTGCAACCATGTTCTGCTATCAAATGGGACATACATTCCCATGCACGTTGAAATTCATCCCATGAGATTTCAAACGTGCCGACAGCATATTGTCCAGCAGGAATAATATATGAACTTATTTCTCCATCGGTCTTTATCGGTTCCTTGACTATCAGACAGGCATCTGAAATGAGCTTTCTCTCTTCCGTCACATTCGGATTATTGTGATATATCGAGATTAAACTGGCGTCTTGCATCGACACCAATCCTTTGGAGTACGCCCATTGCATCAGCTTTTCAAACGCCCATTGCATTTTGGTATATGCACCAATATGACGGCAATATACCACATGTATAGCGTCTAAATATTTGATCTCAAAATTACAGTCCATATTTATGTCTCCTATTCTGAATGATTTTTTCCGATAAAAGTAGTGAGAATATGAACGGCTATCTGGACTAATATTGTGTTTCAATGTGCGTTCTTTGCTATTCTTCTGTTGCATTTCCCTTCTGTATGCCTCTGCAGTCATACCGAAGTGTTTCTTGAAATTGCGACAGAAGACATTTGTCGAGTTAAAGCCACATTCAAAAGCAATATTCGTGATAGGTTTCTGCACATCGTTTCGCAACTGGATGGAGGCAATCTCCAATCGCCTACGCATAATATACTTTGCTAAAGTTTCGCCCATAATTGTCGTAAATATGCGGTGAAAATGGTAGGCGGACAGAGATGTCTTCTGCGCTAATGACTTTAGATCGAACTCTTCGTTTATATGGGCATTGATATAGTCAAGAACCAGATTTACTTGTTTTGTATATTTGACTGAATCACTCATTGCGTACATATTTTATATTAGGCCTCGTACTTATCCACTCCTAAAGAGTAACGTTCTTTGTGTACGGCTCTTACACGTTCTACACATCTGATGTAGTTATTGGGATTTACAGTATCAGTATGTTAATATTAAAGGTATTGAACGTATCCAATAACATACTTGTGACTGGTTGGTACGCACTCATAACATTGGACGCGTCCATACCGATAAGAACGGCTCATATACTTGATATACCTATAAACTTTAGTCATACTATTTAATGTTTTTAGTCGGCAAAAGTAGTGGAAATATGAATAACGTTGTGGACTTATATTGCGTTTTGATGTACGTTTCTTGCTATTCTTCTGTGGTCGCTTGCTTCGGAAGAAATTCCCCATGATGATATTATTCATTAGATCGTGTATTTAATATGAATTCTCCAATATCACAAGTCCCTCAGGAGAAATTGTTTTCTCGATTGTACTATATTCCTGTATCGCTCTTGTCTGGGCGTGTTGGAATAGATGATTTAGTCTGGGGTAAAGTTTTACGGTCGCTTCCGAAGCGACTCGTTGTATTTGAGGCATATTTAGTTCCGGTTATTTATTCCAACCTATAATATATGGGGATAGAGATGTCGGTGTCGATTACCCATATGGAGATTTAGGTTGGTCGCTCTAAATATATACACCCTCTGACCGACTGACTTGTTTTTACTCAAATACACCGTCGAACAAGGAGACGGCCTCGTCTTTCTTTGTGTTTATAATCCTGGCATAACGCTGGGTATGTCGAATGGTAGTATGTCCGAGCAACTGACTGGTGGTATAAATATCTATACCTGCTGTAAGACAAAGCGTTGCAAAGCTGTGCCTCCCGGCGTGAAAAGTGATGCCTTTTGTAATTTCAGCATTCTTCATCCAAGTACCGAGAGTCTGCCCATAATATCGAGTCAGTCGAGGAAACACTCTGTCCTCCGCCGAAGCATTCTTTGGTTTTTCCGGCAGCCATTTCCGAGCATTCATGTTCAACGGCAGAAACAACTCGACACCGGTTTTATATTGGAGTATCTCAACTTGCCAGTGGGTAGCAGTTTTCACAATGTCTTTCCAACGGAGATTTATGATATCGTATATGCGTAACCCGCTGAAACAGGAAAATAGGAAGGCCCCCTTGATATCCTCCCGATGGCAAGGAGTGGAGATAAGTCGTTTTATCTCCTCTACGGTCAGATACTCACGCTTGTGTTCCTTAATGGACAGTGAGGCTCTGGTTATTCCTTTGAATGGGTTTTTCGGTATGACGTTTTCACGTACAGCATAATTCAGCGCGGCTCTGATATAGCACAAGTATAGGAAAACAGTGGTTTTTGTCAGCTTCTTCCGGTTCGTATTATGGGCACTGCGGCTGACAAGATGTTCCATAAACCCCATCAGATATTCTTTATCCACATCGGCAAGCGTAGTCTCGGAATCATAATCAGTGACCTCGGTTACAGTTCGGTCTATCCATCTTTTTGAGGATTCCGCACAGCTTTTCTTGGCGTTTTCTGCATATATGCCCATCCACGCACAGAATGGCATCCGTGCCTTGCGTGATTTATCCTTTATGCCGGCAATACGATTGGTAAGATCAAGTATCATTTCCTCCTTGATAGCATTCGCTTGGGCAACGGTATTGGCATTCATTATTTTTGACGGAGTGTCGATTTCTGGTACGAGGTACAACTTAAGGAATTTGTAAGTCCGCTTACCGTTATGGTATATATCCAAATACAGCGAACGGTTGCCATTCTTCAGCACCTGTTCTCGGAGCCTTATAGGTTCCTTCATAACTACTTGTTTTTTCTGTCTGCCCATAGTATTTCAATCAAACAACCTGTCAATCAAATAAACTGCATCCACTTTCTTTTTGTCCACAATCTTTGCGTACACCTGAGTCGTTTCCACATCAGAATGTCCGAGTAACTGACTTGTGGTATAGAGATCTGCGCCCATCGTGAGCGTCATTGTCGCAAAGGCATGGCGGCTCACATGATAGGACACCCGTTTGCTAATACCAGCCTTTGAAGTCCAAGTTTTCAGTACATGGTCACAATCACTCAGCGAAGGGACATCAAAGACCGCATCGTCTGGACTCCCTTTTACTACCGGCATGAACTTCTGTGCTTGAAGACTCAGAGGAAGATAGATAACCTTTCCTGTCTTTTTCTGACGCACTTCTAAATGAACTTTGCTGTTCTCTTCAATTACATCCTTCCAACGTAATCCTTTGACATCGCTGTACCGTAATCCACAAAAGCAGGAAAACAGGAACGCCGTTTTCACTCTTGGACTCTTACATGGAGTGTTGATAAGCATCTGTACTTCTTCAATAGTCAGATATTCGCGCTTTGTACGTTCTCCTTGTATGGACGCCCAGTCAAACGACAGCAGTGGATTGTCTCCAAGAATTTCCAGATCAACAGCATAATTAAGAGCAGCTCGTATATATCCACAATAGCCGGATATGGTTTTCTTCGCCAGCGGTCTTTTTGTCACTCTTGTCTTTCTTGTTCCAAGATAATCAATGAATCCTTGAAGAAAGTCCTTATCAACTTCATACAATCTTATACGTGGATTGTAAACCTTAAGACATACAGTTACTGCGTGTACATGTTCGACAAGGGAAGTGCGTCCTTTCTTCTTTCCGAACTCAGCATATTCATCGAGCCATTCTATCAGGGGCATCCTGGCTTTATCTGAAAGGATTGTCACCGGTTTCTTATTGGTGATGTCGAGAATACGCTGTGCCTTGATAGCATTGGCAGCCTTGAGAGTATTGGCATTTCTCTCCTTTGCCTCCTGTGATATTTCAGGGACAAGGAAGAGCTTAAGAAATTCATAACGGCGTTTGCGGTCAGTATAAATATCCAGATATATGGATTGGTTGCCATCCTTGAGCTGCTTAAAGCGTATGCGGACAGGCACCGATTCTGATTTCTTTGTTCTTGCCATCTCTACCAATGCTTTGTTTTAAATGCAAAGGTACGAAATTTAGCTCAAAATGACTAACAAAAAAGTAACATAAATGGCTAAAATAACAATTAACACACCTCTGGACACTAAATGCAATTCAAAATCGCCTCCGTATAACATTCTATAAATAAGTGTTTTTATTTATACTTGCTTATAAATAATATCCATTATTTATGCCATTTCACTTTATCCGCCATACCTTCGCCACTTTGCAACTGGCAGAGGGAACAGACATCTACACCGTAAGCAAGCTGCTTACCCATAGCAATCTTGCCACTACACAGGTGTATGCCGATGTGGTGGACGAACTCAAACGTGATGCGGCAGAACGTATCTCGCTCAAAATGCCAACCAAGGCAGAGAGTGACCAGACATAAGTGAATAACAAAATCAGGATAACAAATGGAAGATAACAAATTATTATCGTTCGACCAACTGCCCAGCGCAGTTGGCGAACTTCTGACGAAGGTCAATACGATGATGACTCGTCTTGATGACATTGGTCAGAGAATCGGCAATGCTCCGAACGAGGATAACCATGTTCTTATGGACATCAGAGAGGCAAGTGCCTTTGTACGAAAGAAGGTCTCTTCGCTCTATGCTTACACATCCGAGAGGCGCATCCCTTTCTACAAGAGAGGCAATACGCTTTACTTCTTCAAAGACCAGCTGATAAAATGGATTGAGTCAGGTGGCTCTTGGGACAAGCCTTACGAACCGACCCAGGAGGAACAGGCAGACTTCGAGGCTCATCTGGCAATGTTGCAGAAGAGCAAGAAGAACAAGCCTGCCTCCTTGAAGATGGACAAGGACGAGAGAATGCCTAATGGAGAAGAATGATTTGATGGACAATAGACCTACGGAATCCACTTTTTTACGAAAGGGAAAAGAATAATCATTCATTCTCTCTTTGCTGAGTAATCCGTTTCACTTAAAACCAGTTTTTCAAGATGAGTAACCAAAGCATAAAATACGGAATCCTGCTGACCAATGAGCAGCTCGATTTCTTGAAGGATGACAGGCAGGGCTTCCACCGCATGACCGCCTTCGACACTTTTGTATCAATGGCTTCCATCAAGCCGAGTGTTTATCAGAAGACAGGCTTCTCCGCTTCACTTTCTATCGGGCAGTTTGCAATCTCCACGGTTGAATTGTCTGCCCTCTGGAAGTGTGACCGCAAGACAGCGGCAAAGGTGGTGGAACTGTTCAATCAGGTGGGTATTCTCTCAACCGAGAGGAACAATCGCACCTCCATCCATACTATACTCTGCATCGCCTTCTGGTACGTTGACGGCATCAAGGAAGCCATCAAGAACCCTTTCTATAACCGTCAAGCCGTGACTTCCGCCACCCAAGAGAAACTGGTGTCCGATGTCCCATCCGATACCGCTTACTCTTCGGGAGTCAATCTCTCCAATGGCACAGGGCAGCAGAAAGACAGCAGCGTCAATCCTGACACAACTGACATTCTGCATCCCCATGTTCCTGCCTCTTATAGTACTTCTTCCCCTTCCGTTAATTCGTGTGTCATCGGGGATGGACTTTCAGATCCTTCTCCGATACCACAAGACTTCAAACGAAGGGAAGTGAAAGGTTATACCTATTTTGAGTATGAGGTTGGACAGCCGTCAGAAGATGATTACAACCAAGGCGGAGAGACTCCATCTGTTGAATTGCTGCCGCCTCCTGTCTATGATGACGAGGGTTGTTTCTTGCAGCCTCCAGCAGATGAAAGTCTCTACGAGGATAACACGGAGTGGCAAGACGCGCATAACTCCCAAAGGCATTCATGATGCCATTTCTCCTTTTCCCTTATTTCAACTATTGACTGTCCTAACAGACACGCTATCTATGAGCCGCCACCTCTATTAGCCGCAGTTTTTTCGGAGGTCTAAACAAGAAGTACCAGTGTCAGACGGTTTCGCTTCGCCCACCGCTTCCTACTGGCATTCTTGAATGTTCGCAGGCTCACATTGGCTGTCCTGTTATATCAGTGTATAAACTTTACAAACCCCATCTATAATGGCAAAAGACAAGAATAACACCACGGAGAAGACCTCAATGAAGAGACCTCCGAAGACCAGACACATTGACGTTCGTTTCACAGAAGAAGAATACAATCAAGTAGTGCATAATGCCCGATTATCAGGCAGGAGCAAGAGCACCTATCTTCATGATTTAGGCATCGGACACAAACCTTCCCTACCCATGACCGAAGGACAGGAGGAAGCCTTGAAGGGCTTAATCGGGGCAAGGTCTGAACTGGTTTATGTGCGCAATGCGCTTCATGCTCTGCCACAGGCTGAGAGACTGAAACTCTTCAAGAGAGCCGACTTCATGGAGCGATGGCTCCAAGGTATCAACACCCTAATAGAGGAACTGAGCCGCATTAGGGACAAATTCTTAGATATGTTATGATAGCAAAAGCATCAGCAATTCAGCATGGTCAGGCAATGACCAATTACGCAACCAAGAACAACCGTGCTGACATCGTCAAGACCAACCATCTCAGCGAGGGTCTGCCGCCTATGGGCATGTGGGACGAAATGGCGCTGCATCAGTCCATGTTCAAGCAGAGGTATGCCAAGAAGCCCATCGAACTGACATCCATCCGCTTTGAGCTTTCACCATCTGAGGAAGAGGCACGCAACTGGACGATGGAAGACTGGCGGAGATTCCTTGACGAGTTCATCCGTGAGATGGATGGCATCTCCAAGGTGAACCACATCGGGAAGAAGAAGGGCAAGGCAGCAACTTCGGTCAAGCCGACCAACATAGCCAACTCGCAGTATTTCGCCGCCCTTCACCGTGATTCCAAGAGTGGCATTCCCCACCTGCATCTGGTGGTGAACCGCATCGACTTGGATGGTAATCTCAATGATGTGAAGTTCATCGGTGAGCGTGCCGTGATGGCTGCGAAAGCCGTCAATCAGCGTCATGGCTGGAAGGATGCCATGGAGATTCGTCAGGAGCGTATTGCGGAGGTGACCAAAGCCTGTATGGATGTGCTGCGGTCAATGCCGTTCTTTGACTGGGATGAATATGCCAACCGATTGAAGGCAAAGGGATATGACATCGAACTTGTCCGTGACAAGACTGGTCAAGGCAGGGTGCATGGCTATCGCTTCAAGTTCGGCAGATCAACCATCAAGGCATCTGAACTGGGTGTAGGCAGGAATCTCACCGCATCGAAAATCGGGAATACTTTCCGTAAGCTGCACCCACAGACAACCCCTGTTGCAGTTGGTCAAAGACCTTCGTCACCTGTTCCAAACGCTACTATATTGGACAGCAGAAATACGGCAGTTTCAAGTGGTCAGTCTCGAACAGTCGATGATGGCAGACTTGTCCTTCCTGCCAGATTGAGGAAGATTATTGAGGTAGATGGCGAGCGTTTCAACATAGTCATGCCGAGAACTGCATACGACACGATGAACAGTTGTATCGAAGTACCTGAGAATGGAGCTGCAAGCCACACTGACATTCTGAATGTGGCTATGCTGCTCTTCATGGACTACCTCGATGCTGCCACATCGATGTCTGAGTCCTGCGGTGGCGGTGGCAGTCCTGGCAGTGGTTGGGGACGTGACAAGGACGAAGATGACCGTGACTGGGCGAGACGCTGCGCAAGGCAGGCAAGCAGCCTCTGCAAGCCGATAAAGAGAGGCTTGAAACGATAACTTTCAGTAAAAACAGTATGGGAAGAAACAGGAAAGATGCCACACAGGATGTGCTTAACCTGTACAATCAGATGCAGGAGGACGAGAACATAGAGAGTGGCAAGGACGAAATCAAGGTGACTCTTGAAGAGATAGAATCAGTCAAGAAAGTTCTCAATGACGCAAAGGAAGAACTGGGCAATGCCTATCGGAGGTTGGAATCAACGAAGGTGGCACTTATGGCTGCCCACAGGAGCACAGACAACATCGTAGATGGGATATGCCATGCCATAGTAAAGGCTGAGCAAAGCAACCTCAAAGTAGGTATCAACGATGAAGGACTTGCCCAGTTGGACGAGCGGAACGATACCGCCATTTCTGCCTTCAAGCAAGCCCTTGACAAGCACGAGAAGCGGATAAATGACCTGTTCGCTCACCAGCAGAAGGAACTCAAAAGAATCCGCAATATCGAGGAGGGTGCATACTTCAACGGTCGCACCTATGCTTGGATGTTCGGCTTAGCCTTTGTGAGTTGGGCAATCATCTTGGTTGAAATAACCATTTGGATATGTATCAAACTTTTTTAGCAAACTCAAAAAATCAAGATTATGACAGACAACGAATACATCAAGACAAGAAAAACAGCTGCCGATGCCCTTATCTACTGGGCAAAGACAGGTATGAGACAGTTCACCATGCGTGACGCAGTAAACAACTATCTGGAGGCATGCGGTGCAAACCGCCCCTCCATCGGTGGCGAAGAGACCATCCTCGCACACAGAAAAATAGCAGCCAACCGACTGGCGATTGACTGCATATATGCTTTGTCCAAAGAGGAACTATCCAAAGTTGACAGGGAGTTGGAGAATATTGTGGGGGATTTGCCGAAGCAAGGATATGGGATGAGAAGATAGATTGTCACTCCCAACTAACGAGAATTACAAATTGCACTTCTCACACTTCCATAGCCTATCTTGGGGTATCTTGACTTGTTCTGTCTTATCCCTATTTGTTTTGCCACGTATTTATTGACTTCGGAAATAGTCTTGATATATTCAGCATCCTCACAAATATAATACCCTGGTGCTCTTAACATGTATTTCCTAATTCCAAAGCCAAGAATGCCTTCCAGTTCTATTAAACGTGATAGGCAAATAATATCATGATTATATGTTTCACCAAGTATCTCTTTTACCTTGTAAAGCATATTTTCATTGTGAGCACGTTTTAGATAAAAATCAACGTTCTCTTTCAACAAAGTGTCGGAGTTATATTCTTCGTCGTAATACATATTTATAAAGCAAATTCGATTGCACAATCTTTAATCCATTGTATCGTTTCATCTTTGGCATTAATTTCCTGCGCAAAATGAAGCATGAGGTTCACAAACTCGTTAATAGAGAAGTTGCGTTTAATGGAATATATCCGCATCTTGGCATAATCCTCTATGGAAATCACAGTACAGTAAAATCCCTGCTTACCAAGTTCCGCTGCCGTTTCAAAAACATTATCTTTACCCGTTGGCGGAATTAAATTGGAAATATTATGTACCCAAAAGTTGCACATATCGCAGAATATCAATAACTTGGAGTGCTCAATCTCTAAGTTATGCTATCAGGTTATGTGCAACTTGTACACAAAGTTCGTTAGATTTTTGGAGATATGCAAGCATTTCTCCAACGGATTAGTCACAGAGAAAGGCAATATTCTCAGGCCAGGTCCCATTCCCCGCTTTTCAGATTTGGAAGTCATCGCATTGAGCATGGCTGCAGAATCGGAAGAAATTGATAGTGAAAACTGGTTGTTCGAATCAAAGTTGAAAGAATGTCGCAACAAGCTTCCCAACCTCATTTCGCGCCGTCAGTTCAATGACCGCCGTAAGTCTGTAAGCAATCTGCAGGAAGAGATACGCAGTCGGATGGCGAAAGAGATGGATGGAGGTGAGGACTTCTTCTGCATAGATTCCAAGCCGATAGAAGTGTGCCGCATATCCCGTGGTAAACGTTGTAAGATGGGAACTAATGGTGATTATGCAAAAGCACCAGACTTCGGATATTGTGCATCTCAGGGCACCTACTTCTTTGGATATAAGCTTCATGCACTTTGCGGTTTGATTGGCGTTATACATTCTTATGAGCTGTCCAAGGCTAGTGTGCATGACATCAATTACCTCAAAGATATCAGGCAGGTTTATCATGACTGCAATATATTTGGAGACAAAGGTTATCTCAGTGCAGAGGTACAATTAGACCTCTTTGAGACTGCAAACATTAAACTTGAATGTCCATACCGGCTAAACCAAAAGGACTGGAAACCTACTTTCATCCCTTTTGCGAGAGCCAGAAAGAGAATTGAAACATTGTTTTCACAACTCAATGATCAGTTTATGGTCATAAGAAACTATGCTAAAGATACACGCGGCCTGTTTGCCAGAATAATTGGCAAAATTAGTGCGCTGACCGTGTTGCAATATATCAACTACAGTAATCACAAACCCATAGGGCGAATTAAGTACGCACTAATTTAATTCCGCCAACGAGTTTGATTAGTAATCTAAAAGCACTCAGATAATCGTCAGAGTGCTTTTAGATTGTTTATCATTGATTATCAACCATACGCCGTGCATGGTAATGCTCGATATCTTTATCGTTCCATTCCAGTATTGTTTCACCCAATAGAGAAAATTTTATCATTTGAATATTGATATTGTTTATTTCTTTTCGGAGCTCGTCTATTTTTTTATTGCCAAGTTCTAATGCTTCTATC
>ERZ808046.659-NODE-659-length-24097-cov-9.352831_pt1 | contig 24097 bp, 23 predicted proteins | sample MGYA00380196_ERZ808046 | MGnify/ENA primary metagenome ERZ808046 (study PRJEB31490, sample SAMN06133421) | mouse gut metagenome | isolation source: Z6_2 | host: mice | place: China: Chengdu | collected 2015-05 ...
CCTTACCAATCGAATAGCCAAGACCAAAACAAGCCACACATAAACTAATGACCGCAATTAAGCCTTCGATGGTGAGCGTACACAATGTCCTCCTTAGTAAGATTTCCGCAAGCAGATATCTATGTAATCAGAGATCACCGTTCTCTGTAGAAGGACTAACCGCCTACCGTTATGGCAGTACCCATAATGGTATTATAGCAAATTGGCAAGTAACTATCAATCATTTTAATAATTTAGCGACTTAAAGTCGGATGTTGGAGACATCAATTTCGCTGGACATGAGTTTGGGCAGTAAATTGTCGCGCAGATTTATAAGTTGCTGATTTTGACAAATATTACTGTCTATCATTTTGTAATAATCCTCCAGAATATGTGCAAATTGCAGTTCTACATCAGGTGGTGCAATTATAATAGGTAAGCGCTGGACATTTTCAAATCGTATTTGAGGGAATGTTCCAGATCTGGATTCGGCTTCAATCTGCAGTTCACGAACTGTTTCTTGCAGGGTTAAAAAATGATAAAGTCTACGAGCATTAATTTTTCGTGTACGTATAACCATTAGCTTTGTTGAAACAACATAGTCATCTGCCTTAAAATTGACAAAGGCAAAATGACGATTGATAGGTCGGATTTCGCTATAAAGAATATCATTGGTTTTAATTGATTTCTTTGCTTGTCCAGGCATATCCGCAACTGAAGAATATATTTCGTGCAAAAGTTGACCATTTTCGATATCACCAGTATTGAGAAAAATCAGTTTTTCTTTATCAAATGAATGTTTGATAGATATACTGTCACAAAGCGTTCCAACAGGAACGCAAGTCCAACCATCTGGAAGTTCATCAGATGGTAAATATTGATATGTAGAGCGATAAATCGTATCAAGTTGCTGCTGTAAATTATCGTTTATCTCCACATTCAGTGCAATTTTATCATCTATTGCCCGCAGGATACCCCCAATTTTCTTTTGTTCCTCTACAGGAGGCACAGCTATTTCCAAATTTTGTACAACATCAGTCTGAACCCGCTGGCGTCCTGACGATCCTACCATTGATTTAATCGCCGGTTCTCGTACAATCGGGCTGCAAACTAAATAGTACAGATAATCCTCATCTACATTCTCCTTCGCCCGGAGCACGATGTACTCCGTTGATCCAAATCCTATCTCACCATCATCAAGTATTGTTACCTTTGCAGTTTTTCCATTTTCTAAACATGGAGTAATGCGGGCCATGATTGTGTCGCCATTTCGAAACTTTGTACCACCGGAAAACTTTTCCATCTCATAGGACGGAATATCTCTGCAAAAAGGCGCCAGTTTATCCATTGCTATTTTCTTTGCCATGACTCCCTTAGGCAGACTTTCCCGAGGATTGAATTCTGCGATATCCGCCAGTTTTTTTATTGTCCACTCAGATTTCATACCCAATCGCCCCCAACTTCTCCCTAATCTCATTCTCCAACTCATGAGACCTTGCAAACAAGCCGGACAATTCCTTCGTCAGGCGGCTCATTTTTTCTTCAAAGGGCTCGCCGTCATCTTCCTGCTCTTCAATGCCCACATACCGTCCCGGAGTAAGGATGTAATCCTGCTTTGCAATATCTTCTATATCAGCGACAGCGCAGAACCCCTTCACATCTTCCAGAGTTCCGGTTGCATATGCTTTGTAGGTATCCGCAATTTTCTCAATATCCTCCTCCGTCAATTCACGCAGCTTCCGGCTTACCATCGTTCCCATTTTTCGCGCATCAATAAACAGCGTCTTCCCGGGCTGTTTCTTCTGCTTATTTAAGAACCACAGAGATACCGGGATCTGGGTGGTATAGAAAAGCTGGGTAGGCATTGCCACAATGCACTCTACCAGATCCGCATTAATAATATTCCGGCGGATATCCCCCTCTCCGCCAGATTGGGAAGAAAGAGAACCATTCGCCAGCACCATGCCAATTCTTCCGGCAGGAGCCAGATGATAAATCATATGCTGCAGCCATGCAAAGTTGGCATTACCAGCCGGAGGCATCCCATACTGCCAGCGAATATCATTTTTCAGCCTGTCTGCTCCCCAATCCGAGAGATTAAAGGGAGGATTTGCCATAATATAGTCCGCTCGCATGGTGGGATGGCGATCCTCCAGGAATGTATCTGCCGCATAGCCCCCAAGATCCGGTTCAATCCCGCGGATTGCCAAATTCATCTGGGCCATCTTCCATGTGGTGGGATTAGAATCCTGACCATAAACAGAAATGTTATTGATATTACCGCTGTGATTTTCCACAAAACGGGCTGACTGCACAAACATCCCCCCGGATCCACAGCAGGGGTCATATACACGCCCCTTAAACGGCTGGAGCACCTCTACAAGGGTACGGACAACACACGATGGTGTGAAGAATTCTCCGCCCCTCTTTCCCTCCTGCTCTGCGAACATGGACAGACAGTATTCATAGGCGCGGCCTAAAATGTCCTTCTCATTGCCATGTTCGATCATCTGAATATTGGTAAACAGATCCACCACATCTCCCAGACGGCGCTTGTCCAGCTCCGGGCGGGCAAAATTTTTCGGAAGAATGTCCTTCAGACGCTTATTTTCTTTTTCAATGGCCCTCATGGCATCATCAATCACTGTGCCGATCTCCGGGGTGTGGGCCTTTACTGCAATCTCATTCCAACGGGCTCCGGCAGGAACGAAAAAAATTCTCTCAGAGATGTATTCATCCATATCCTCTTCAAAACCATCTCCCTCTGCCACCAATGCCTGATATTTCTCCTCAAAACGGTCAGAAATATACTTTAGAAAAATAAGGCCAAGGACTACGCTCTTATATTCGGATGCATCTATATTTCCCCGAAGCACGCAGGCAGCATCCCATATCTGCTTTTCAAAACCAATTGCGGCTGTGTTTTTATCCGCCATCTTTATTTACCTCCATACTCTGTCTTATCCGCAGAATCATCTCTCACATTTACCCAATAAGAACCCTTTTTCCTTCAAATGCAAAGCCATATTTTCTAATCCGCTCTTCACAAATACCTTCCGCCACCAACGTTGCTTTATAGTCCATGGTATCAATTTGCCTCAAAGCCGCCCTTACTGTATCCTGAAGATCTTTCTCTTCCATCTGGTCATGAACTTTAAATTCCAAAATAATTGCATCATCTTCATTCTTTCGCGGCTTTAATACTACATCATATCTGCCAAATCCACTCTCTCGATTAGAAGTAATGATATATCGATCCGCCAATTCTACCATAAGTCCCAATACAAATCCATGATAGAAGCGTTCTGGCTCTGACCCTGAAGGACGATTTCCAGAATCAAAATAACTGAATGTGGTAAGAGCAATCCGATTCATATATGCGTTCATCTCTTTTTTGTTCCCTTGCAGCAATGCTTTAATAAACCCATTATATTCCCGCATTGACTGGCCAAACCAATCGTGTATCATTCTCTCAAACATGAGCCTGACTTCTTTATTGGTTAATGCCAGTTCATATTCCTCTTTCCCCAGCGCCTCATTAAATTCAAACTTAACCACCTTCAAATATCCACTTGCCAGGAAAAGGCTCCAAACAGCAGTTTCATTGTGGTCTAATTGACTAAAACTAATCTGCTCATCTAATTCTATAGAAAGTTTGCCGTCTTTTAAGAAATCTTCCATGATTTCTTTTATGGCTGGTCCCCCTTCGCGTATCAGCTTTCCCACCAAATTATTGCTGCTGGTATTCGCCCAATATGGTGAAAATCGTTTTTTATCCAGATAGTTTAAAATAGACCATGGATTATAGATATCCTGTGTTTTTCCAAAAGTGAATCCATCATACCAGCCTTTCACTTTCTCTCTTTCATCATATAGTTCAAACTCTTTCAATGCTTCCCATACTTCCATTTCTGTAAACCCAAAGCTGCTCTCATATTTCTCCGATGTAGTCGTTACTACCTCCAGGTTATTTACATCAGAAAAAATTGATTCCTTACTAATTCTGGTAATACCCGATAAAGCGGGGCACGCTATACCCGTCATAAGAGCCCGTTCCAAATATGGGTTAGTTTTAAATGTAGAATTAAATAAACTGCGGGTAAACTCAACCAATTCTTTCCAATAGTTATAAATATATGCTTCCTGGAGAGGAGTATCATACTCATCCAGCAAAATAATAACATTTTTCTTATAATAGCGAGCAAGATAGAGGGACAGCATCTTTAAAGAATTAGCAGCCTCATAGTCATTCATATCAACCGATATCCGGCCAAAGCTGTCCTTTTCTTTCTCATTTAAACAGCCACTATCCAATAAAAAATCACATTGGTTATACAAAGCTTCTATGATTTGGCAAATTCTCTTCTTTGCGCCAAAAACGGTTGTCTCTTTTATATCTGCAAAACTGAGCGCGATGATTGGGTATGTTCCTTGGAGCTGCCGGTACTTCTCTTCGCCCCATATCGACAAATCCTCAAATATCTGTCCCTGGCCACGATACTTTACAGAAAAAAAGCGCTCCAACATATAACTCTGAATTCCTATCCCTACTGTCCTTGCCATATTTTCTCCCTTCTGCGGCAAACTCATTTCCACACTTCTATTATATACTCCACCCGATACACCTTCAAGAAATATTTAGAATTTGACCATTTGACAGCCCGAAACCTCTGTGCTAAAATTTTAAGAAAAGCAAGCCCTATCTGTGGAATAACCTTATATTTGAGGACATGAAAAAACGGCTTGCGGTAATGGAACGGCATGGCATTGATTATGTTAAAGCTTACCAACATATAAAGGGGGATCTACCTATGTATATTACTTGTTTAGATTTAGAGGGCGTATTGGTTCCGGAGATTTGGATTGCTTTTTCTGAGGCAAGCAATATCCCTGAGTTAAAGCGCACTACCCGGGACGAACCGGATTATGATAAGTTAATGAAATGGCGTCTCAGTATTTTAAAGGAACACGGGCTGGGGATTCAGGAAATTCAAAAGGTTATCGCCGGAATCGATCCGCTTCCCGGCGCAAAGGAATTTTTAGATCAGCTGCGCTCATTTTCTCAGGTTATTATTATCAGCGACACGTTTACCCAGTTTGCCGCTCCTCTGATGAAAAAGCTGGGATGGCCCACTCTGTTCTGCAATTCTCTGGAAATCGCCCCTGACGGGGAAATTACCGGCTATAAGATGCGGATTCAAAACTCCAAACTGTCCACTGTCAGGGCCCTTCAGTCTGTGGGCTTTGAAACCATCGCTGCCGGAGACAGTTACAATGACCTGGATATGATCCGGGCAGGCAAGGCCGGATTTTTATTTCGGACTACAGAGAAAATTAAAGAAGATAATCCGGATTTACCTGCTTTCGATACTTTTGATCAGTTGATGGAAGGGATCCGCAAAGTTATGAATCTATAGATTGGCTTGTGGCCGAATCCCTGAAAATCCGGCAAAGTTTTCCGCCATCGTATTTTTCGGATACTCTGCAGTCAAAAACCCCCACAGCTTGTAATGCAGCAAGCTGTGGGGGTATTCTTTCTGGCAGTTATTTCGTCTGATAGCTCTTACTAAAAGAGTGCATAACGTCAATATCCGTCAACACGCCTTTTCCGTATTGAAAAGTAATGGAGTACTCTCCGTCTTTCAGATGATGGAACAGGTAATCTCCGTCATCGTCATCCATTTCCAGCTCCGGATAAAGCTCTTTTAATTCCTCCTGGGTTTTTCCGATGGGATTAATGCCGTTAATGGAAATATTTAAATCTGCATTTTTGCCATCCAGTGCATAAAATCCCAGTTCCTCAATCACACACTGATCTACAAATTTTTTCTCCTTGCTGCTGTTTACCAGGCTCATGGAAGCGTAGCTGACACCGTCCTTTTCCAAAAACAAAGAAGACGTCCAGGATCGGTCTGGCAGCTCAAAAATCATGGCCCCCAGATCATTGACCTCAAATCCCTGATCCTTTAAAGCGCCGGGAGTGGATTCCCCCACTACCACAGGGATTCCATCTAACAGCACCTCCGGCGGGGTGCCGGGATCTTTCGGACCGCAGCCTGCAAGAAACAGGCAGCAGCATAAAACCCCAAAATTTCGTAATTGTCTCAATAACTTCACTTTCCTCTACCTCCTGCAATGAATTTCTATTTTTTCTCAGAAATCAGGTCATAGCTTTCCGCTATCATCCTCCTGATATCTTCATCTGGTATTGTTCCATCCAATATAATGGAATTCCAATGTTTTTTGTTCTGGTGATATCCCGGAACCACAGAAGGATAGGTATTTCTCCAAAAATCCCGCCACTCCGGGTCTACCTTCACATTCACCCATATATGTCCGTCTCTCTCATACGTCCAGGCAAATGCCTTTTTATTCTTCCGGTACCGCAGAAGAACCCAGTTATCATCATGAAACGGAGTATCCACATATACATCCGGGAAGGCCAGGCCAAAGTTTAAGATCTCCTCCCTGGTTTTCATAAAACCGCCTCCCTCATTTGTTTTGCCATTGCGCCAGGCCCCGGCGCAGCGCTCCCTCCTGCTTTCTCACGCGCTATATACAGAAAATAAGACAGCCCTTTTTCATGCCTGCTTTCAAAGTATAGCATAAAAAGACTGTCTTATCAATTGTTATAAAACGGGCATATCAAAATAAAATATGGCGCTTTCTGTTATCAGATATCCTTTACAGGGATCCGGCTCCATCAATGCAGATATTGGCTCCATCCATAAATCCTGCCTCCTCACTGGAAGCAAACAAAATGGCTGCTGCGATTTCCTCCGGCGTTCCCAGCCTTCCCAAAGGCTGTCTGGATACGTAGTTGTTCATAGCGGCTTCCGGATCCGGCTCTGACTGGATTCTCTGTTCCAGCGAGGGGGACAGAACCGTTCCCGGGGACACTACGTTAACCCGAATTCCATCCTTTATGTGGTCTGCCGCCATGGCTTTAGACAAAGCCAAAACAGCCCCTTTGGAAGCACTGTAAACTGCCCGGTTCGCAATCCCTTTTACCGCCACCAGGGAGGCCACATTGACAATCACTCCTCTGGTTTTCCGAAGGTGGGGCATTGCATATTTACATACCAGGAAGGTTCCGGTGACATTTACATCCATGACACGGTTCCACAGATCCAGATCCATCTCTTCCACACTTCCTCCGGAGACAATTCCCGCACAATTTACCACAATATCCAGCTTTCCGAATTCTTCTACTGTAGCTTTTATCATAGATTCCACTTCTTCAGGCTTACTAACATCACCCTGGACAAACAGAGCTTTCCCGCCTTCCTTCTCTATTTCCTCCGCCAGCTTTTTACCGGAACCGGAAACAGAGTTCACTGCCACCTTAGCCCCGTCTCTGGCATAGGCCTTAGCCGCTGAAGCTCCGATTCCCACTCCTGCGCCGGTAAGCAATGCTACTTTATCCGTAAAATCAAACATTTGCATATCCTCCTATTTCAGCTTAACTCCAATCTTTTTTGCCGCGCTTTCCAGCTTCTTTTTGTACAGTTCCAGTTTCTCCGTAGACATGAGTCCAATGGGGCCGGAAATGCCGATTGCATAGCGGACATTGTTGTGGTAGTCAAAAATGGGAACCGCAATACACCGGACGCTTAAAAACATTTCTTCATCATCCACGGCATAGCCCTGTTCCCGGATGCTTTCAAACTCTTCCAGCAACCGTTCTTTATCTGTAATGGTTTTTTCCGTATAAGACTCCATTTCATAACCATTTAAAATTTCATCTACCTTTTCCCTGGTCTGATAGGCCATAATACATTTCCCCACTGAGGACGAATGGATTGGCTCAATCATTCCTACCCTGGCTGACATGGTGTAGGGAAGATTACTTACAATCTGATCAATCACGTAGACCATGCTGTGGCTGTAGGCGCACAAGTGGACGCTCTGGCCCAGATACCGGCTGACTTCCATAAGGATGGGCCTGGCAATGTCAATTACCTCCAGGTAACTGCTAAGGCGCTCTCCCAGATACAGGATCCGAAAACCCAGCTTGTATTTTCTGGTTGTCTTGTCTATCTGCACCATATCGTGCTGCCTTAAGGTTTCCATAATCCGTGAAGCAGTGCTCTTATTAATTTCCAGCGCCTCCGCCAGCTCCGTCACAGAGACGCAGTCTCGGCTTGCCAACAGGTTTAAGGCCTGAAGCCCTCGGTCAAGTGATTGTAATATCATAACATTATCCCCTTCCAGAACGTTTTCTGTCCAGTAATACCGCAATAATAATGATACTTCCCTTTACAATCTGCTTATAGAACGCCTCGACTCCCATCAGATCCATACCGTTATTGATGACGCCGATAATCAGCGCTCCCAATACCATATCGAACACATTTCCAATACCGCCGGTAAAGCTGACGCCGCCAATAATACAGCCTGCAATGGCATCCAGCTCGTAGCCGGTTCCCAGGTTGGGGGATGCCGATTTTAATCTGGAAGCCATGAGAGTCGCCGCTAATCCTAACAAAGCGCCCTCAATTAAATATGCCTGAATCTTGATCTTATCTACGTTAATACCGGCTGCCTTAGCCGCATCCTCATTGCCTCCCACGGCATAGATGTATCGCCCGATAGGCCGTTTCTTCATGATAAAATTCATCACAAAGATTACAATAATAAAGATCACAACCGTATAAGGAATTACCCCGAATAAAGAGGCTGTTCCCAGATAGTTAAAGGAATTTGGAAAGCTTCCGATAGGCATGCCGTGGGCAAGAACCAGCGCCAGGCCTCTGGCAATAGACTGAGTGCCCATGGTTACGATAAATGCCGGGATGTGTCCCTTGGCAACTACCACGCCGTTAAACAGTCCAAACAGAAGGCCGGTTCCGATACCAGCTAAAAAGCCTACCGGGGCAGGAAGGCCAAAGCCCGCAACACTGGTGGAAACCATCAGTCCTGCCGCAACGCCTCCCAGGCCAAACATGGAACCAATGGAAAGGTCGTTGTTGTTCATGATAATCAAAATTCCCACGCCAATGGTGGCAATTCCGATACAGGATATCTGCTTTAAAATGTTTACCATATTGTCTGCGCTTAAAAAGTTCGGCGCAAACAGAGATAAGAATATAAAAATAATTGCAAAGCCGATAAGAATACCATTATTATTGAGAAAATACCGCACATCCTTTTTACTTATTGATTTTGCTGACATATTTAATTCCCCCATCTTCCTCTTTACTTTGAACTCCGCCGCCAGGCAGGCGGCATGCATTCAGGTATGCCAAAGCCCGCCAGACTTTCATGTGTGGTGGTGCGTCTGCTACGGGGCGCATGCAGGTTTACTTCCAGTTTTCACCGCGTACTGCATGATGATATTGGGATCCGCTTCACTGCGGTCTAAAATACCGGTCACGATTCCCTCATGGAGCACCATAATCCTGTCGCTGATCCCCAAAACCTCAGGAAGCTCGGAGGATACCATGATAATGGATTTGCCGGAACAGGCAAGCTGTGACATCAGCCTGTGGATATCCGACTTGGTCTTGATATCAATTCCCCGGGTAGGCTCATCCAGGATAATAATATCCGGATCCGCATTGAGCACTCTGGCCACTACCACCTTCTGCTGGTTGCCGCCGGACAGATTTCCGCAGAGCTGCTCATCGCTGCTTCTCTTAATCTCCAGCATATCGCCGAACTTTTTACACAGCTCCTTTTCCAGGGATTTTCGAATCACGCCATTTCTTACGCATTTGCCGATGGAGGACATAAGAATATTATCCCTGATTCCCAGCTTCAGCACAAGTCCATTTTTCTTTCTATCTTCAGGAACCATAATAATTCCCCGCTTAATCGCGTCTTCCGGAATCCGGTTCACAATTTTTTCGCCGTTTAAGTAAATTTCGCCGCTGTCCGGTGTCCGAAGGCCCATAATGGTCTCTGCCAGCTCGGTGCGGCCTGCTCCCATAAGGCCTGCTAACCCTAGGATTTCCCCTTTCCTTAGAGCAAAACTTACATCCTGGAATTCTCCTTTTCTGGTGAGTCCCTTTACTTCCAGAACCACATCTCCAATCTCCCCATACTGTTTAGGGAACAATTCAGAGACTTCCCGGTCAACCATGTATTTAATCATCTGCTGCTCGGTAATGTCTTTTACCAGGCCGGTATGGATAAAATGACCGTCTCTTAAAATCGTAACACGATTGCATACCCCATATACTTCCTCCAGTTTATGGGAGATAAATACGATAGCCTTTCCCTGATTGCACAAAAGATTTACGGTTTTTAACAGATAATCAATTTCCGATTGGCTGAGAGCAGAAGTAGGTTCATCCATAATGATCACATCTGCATCATAAGAGATGGCCTTTACAATCTCCACCAACTGAAATTTTGCCACTGTCAGCTCCGCCATTTTCGTTTTGGGTTCCAAATCTACGCCCAGACTTTCCAAAAGACGTTTGGAGTCTTCATACATTTTCTGATAATCCACACAGCCGGTCTTAGTTTTGGGCTCCCGCCCCAGATAAATATTTTCCATAACCGTCATGTATTTTACCTGATTAAACTCCTGGAAAATCATACTGATTCCCAGCTTTTTGGTATCCATAACCGACTTAAAACGGACTTTTTCACCCTTATAGTAAATCTCTCCTCCTGTAGGCGTATAAAGGCCTACCAGGATTTTCATCAGCGTTGATTTGCCAGCGCCGTTTTCCCCCATCAGCGCATGGACTTCTCCTCTTCTCAGGGTGATGGAGACATCATCTAACGCATGTACCCCCTGAAACCGCATATCAATGTGTTTCATCTCAACGATAATCTCGTTTTCTTTTGACATGGCACACCCCTTTCTGCCTGATTGACCGGAAGAGGGTGTTTCATGCCCTCTTCCAGTTGTTCTGCGGCTTTTCAAGCTGCCGCCCTTATGGTTTTAGAAATATTTCTTTGCCAGAGCGTCTCTTTCTTCAGCCAGCTTCTCATACTTCTCAATGTTGTCTTTGGTACATACTTCATAATCAATAATAATATCGGAAACCTCTTCTCCTTTGGCTGCCTTGATAGCAGTCTCCAAAGCCATTTCGCCCTGCGCCAGGCCGTCCTGCCAGATAGAGCAGTCTACCTTGCCGTCTTTAATGGCCTGCATGATTACCGGATCACAGTCCATGCCTGCTAATTTAATGTTGTCCAGCTTGCCTGCATTCTCAACAGCGGTAAGGACTCCCGTAAGCTGGCAGTCTGCCATGCAAAGGATCGCGTCAAATTCCTTGCCGGACTGAATCCAGTTTTCTACCAGTCTCATAGACTCTTCCGGAGACCAGTTGCCGGTATCATGTACCACCAACTCTACGCCGGGATTCTCGGACAGGACTTTCTGATAGCCTTCCGCACGCTGTACCTGGGCGGAATGTCCCAGCACTGCATCTACATAACCCACTTTTGCATTCTCTCCGCATACGTCAATGATTCTCTGCATCTGCAGTACGCCCGACTGTACATCATCACAGCCTACATGGGCAGTATTGTTGGTGCTGTCCGTAATGGTGTTAATGGTAATTAACGGAATACCAGCCTCGTAAGCCAGATCCACTGCTGCCGCTCCCTGAACCTTATCAACAGGCTGCATAATAATGGCGTCTACTTTTTTGCTTACAAAAGTTTCTACCTGACTGAACTGCTTGGAAGGATCGTCATCTGCAAATACCACTTCCATATTAATATCAGGGGCCTTGGTTGCCTGGTACTCATACATAGCGGAAGTAAAATACTGTACAAATCCGCTCTGATTTCCCTGCATGGTAATGCCAATGTGAAGCTGTTCTTTCGAATCCTCTCCTCCCGCCGCAGGGGCTTCTGTTTTTGCCTCGGTTGCTGCCGGCGCTTGAGTGGTTGCCGCAGGGGCTTTCGTGTCAGCGGGTTTGCTGCACCCGGCTGCAGATAATACCATCAGACCTGCCATCATAGTTGCTGCGAAACGTCTTAACTTCATAGTGTAATCCTCCTCAATTTGTCTAAAGTTCTTACCTTCTCCTGGTTTCTTTGAAAGTCCGCCGCCGGACGCATGAAGGTCTATTTTGCCGCCCATCCGCAATCTACCAGCAAATCCGTTCCCGTAATAAAGGACGCCTTATCGCTTGCCAGAAAATAGATCGCCTCTGCAATCTCAGACGGATCGGCCCATCTGTTAAATGCCTGCTCTGCTTCTCTGATTTTTTTTACCTCGTCAAAAGGCATTCCGGTTCTGGTAGCTTCCAGCTGGATATCAGATCGAAGCATGGGGGTGTCTACAGAGCCGGGACTTACAGAATTTACCCGGATGTTATAATTTGCCACTTCCCAGGCAACCGCTCTGGTAAAGGCAATCACCGCTCCCTTTGTAGCGCCGTAAATAGCGTGCTCCGTCTGTCCCACATGGCCGGAGATGGAACCTAAGTTTACAATCGCGCCGCTTTTCTGATTCTTCATAACCGGAAGCACCAATTTGGTAAGGACGAAGGTGCCGCCGATATTCACCTTGGCAACCCGCTCAAACTCCTCATATTTGGTGTCCTCCAAAGGTTTTACCACAACGATCCCCGCGTTGTTGTTTAACACATCAATGGTTCCGTAGGTATCCATTACCTTTTGGATAAACGCTTCCATGACTGCTTCGTCCTGAACATCTCCCACACAGCTTAAGCACTCTCCGCCCATACTGTGAATCTTCTCCTCTGTATCGGAAAGAACCGGATTGATATCAATCATGGCTACTGCGTAGCCTTCCTCTGCAAATTTTAATGCGGATGCCCGGCCTATTCCGTTGGCTGCTCCGGTGACAATTGCTACTTTTTTTCCCATATTAAGTACCTATCCTTCTTATCGGTCATTTTATAAACCAAGCATTTCTTTTGCCTGGGCTACGGTTGCCACCTCACGTCCAAGGCTTCTGGAAATATCCGCAATCTCTTTTACCAGCTCATGGGTTGTGCAGGTCTTGCCAGCCTGGTTAAAGGGGTAATCCTCGGTTCCCACCCGCACATTGTCGCCGTTTACCACAGCGGCTGCCAGGATATCCATCTGCTCCTCGCACATAATGGTAACGGTGCACGCGCAGTTGTCAGGCATCAATCTGCGTCTGTATACATACTCTTCTAAGGTTGCAGGAGACCAGGTACCGCCAGGCCAGCCAAAGAATAAGGTGGTAATGTAGGGGCCATCTAAGAGATCCTTTTGAATCAGCTGATTTAAGTTCCAGATAGAACCGGTATGCCAGATCTCAAACTCCGGTTTTACCCCGTACTTGCGGCAGGCATGAGCATACTCTTCTAATTCTGCCAGAGGGTGAACCATATCGCAGGTCACATCCTTAAAGGCTTCTGCATGATGGTTTGCAATGATAGAAACCATATCATACTTTAATTCAAACAGCTCAATTCTCTCCTGCAGCGGAATACTGGACATGCCGCCCTGTAAAAGAATATCGGATTTTGCCTTTACAGAGTCGTAAACTGCTTTCCACTGCCCCTCTGCATGGGTGTGAAGAACCGTCGCTCCCGCTTCCCTGCAAAGAGCCGCCTCCTCGCCGATTTCCTCAGCATTCTCCGGGTATTTTACCTCCGGATGCAGCCAGCAGATGTTGGGGGTTGCCACGATAATTAACGGGTCTTTCTTTCTCATTTTTCCTGTCCTCCTGATATCATTTATTTTTCTATAATGTGTTTGGAAATTGTAGTTACTTTTTTACATCCGTCATCTGTTACCACATAGGTATCTTCTACGCCGATTAAAGCGCCGCCAAAGCTTTCCCAAGCTTCGATCTCAAATACCATGTTTTTCTCAAATGGGCCGTCAATGGCGCCCAAGGTTCCCAAAATATGGACATCCTCACACTCTAAGCCCATGCTGTGCCCGATAGAAAATGCCAGGCTGTCCGGGTATTTTGCGGTATAGTAAGCCCTTGCTTCCTCTCCCAGAGCTTTCATATTGGTTCCTGGTTTTACTCTTTCTTCTATGTAATGCTGGAAATCCAAAAGAGCGTCTATATGTTTTTTCGCCTCATCGGGAGTTTTTCCCACAATCACGTGGCAGTTTACATCCGCTACGTAACCCTTATAGTTAGCGCCAAAGTCCAGACGGATAATCTCTCCTTCCCGGATGGCCCTTCCGGTTCCCGGAGCTTCCGGATCCGAATCTCCAATGGTCATGGTCAGGTGATCCCAGTCAGACGCCCCTGCCTCCAGCATGGCTTTCTTTCCAATAGCCAGCAGTTCATTGTCCGTAACCCCTGGGGCGCAGGCGTCAATACACCGGCGAAGGGCTGTCTCGGTAATCTCTGTTGCCTTCAAGATATATTCCATCTCTCTGTCGGATTTTACAAGACGCATGTCCCGAAACGCCTGATCTGCTTCTACAATCTGAAGATTCAGTCTGGGATCTGTTAATACGTCCATTACATACTTGGGCGCGGTGGACTCTACGCCTACCCGTTTTCCTTCCATGCCCCACTGCTTCATCTTCCACTTTAAAGCCCTCTGTACATCCAAGGGGCTCTCGATACCTACGCTGTCTGCTGCCCAGCACATATCTCCGGCGCTTTTAAATACATTCCAGTGAACAACCGTATTCTCTCCCCGGCTCCGAATCAGCCCCATGTAGGGATACTGGTTTGCCAGAGCCGCCAGAATGGGATTGGGGGCGCTGTGGAGAACCGGAAGGCCGGTGGTGTAATAGGTATGGATGGGAGAGGTTGCAATGAGAAGATCCAAATTGTACTTTTTCATTACCGTCGCCGCTTTTTCTTTGTTGTATCCAATTGGCTCTGCCATTTTAATCTCCTTTAAGTTCTTATTAATGGGAATCGACGCAGCCAGCTTTTCCAGGATCTCATGGGTTTTCCCTTCCTTGCCCATCTGACGAATCTCCTCACATTTTACCGGCCGCTTCTCAATATGGGATAAGTATCCGGCTAAAATCGCTTCGATTGCATGCATAGCCTGATAGGGGGTAAATTCCGGCTGTTTATTCTCCAGCACGCACATTGCAAAATGCTCGTCCTCCCGCTTTACAGAAATAGGATAGTACTTGGGGAAAGGAGCGTGCTCACAGTCCGGCTCATACCATTTCTGACGCATCTTTTCGTCTCTGGAGGTCATGGAATAGACTCTTACCGGCTTCTCCCACGCATGATTTTCAAAAATGGTCCCTTCTGTTCCATATACCTCTAAGCTGTTAAAAGGAGGCGTCATCTGAGTAAAGCTGACCATTACATCCGCAATGGCTCCGTTCTCATATTTTGCAATGGCTACCGCATTGTCCTCTGCCTTTTCCGGCAAATTGATCATCTGCTTTGCCGCTACTGCTGTAACTTCTTCACATTGGCTTCCCATAATGTATTCGATTGTAGCGAATTTGTGGGCCGCCATATCCATTAAAGAACCGCCCCCTGCTTTTATGGGATCCCCTTTCCAGAAGCCGCTCATGCTTAAGCCCGGAATCTCATTTACGCCTTCATATGCCCGGATCATCAACACTCTTCCGATAGCGCCGGATGCAATCAAATCATGTACGCAATTGTGAGCCGGGAGGAACCGGTGATTCTCTGCAATCATAAACAGCACGCCGTTTTCCTCGCAGGCGTCAATCATTCTCTGACAGCCCTCTATGGTGGTTCCCATAGGCTTTTCACAAAGGACATGTTTTTTCTTTTCCGCACACCTTACCACAATGCCGTCATGGAAAATATGGGGAACCATCACCAGCACGGCGTCAATATCGCTGTCCAGCATCTCATCCAGAGTCTCATAAGCTGTCATGGGATTGTTCTTATACTTTCTTGCCATGCGCTTTGCGTTCTCGTAGTTTACATCATAAATCGCGGTATACTCTAAAATTTCCGAATTGCGGATGCCATTTGCGTGAAAGTAAAATGCTCCGCCTCCGCCGACCACTCCAAATTTTACTTTTCTCATGATGCTCCTTTCTCCTTCGCCATGCCTGCAATCCCGTCCAGAGCGTTTTCTAAAATTGCAATAAACCGGATTGCGCCGTCCTTGTAGCCAATGTAGTCCACATCTCCATTCATATGGGCAACTGCCGAATAAACCCGTCCGTTAATGATATCCAGGGCAACTTCCTTATGAATCCAATAGGTAACATCCGGGAATTGAATCGTTCCCTTTACCGTTTTGCACACCCCTTTTTCAAAAACGATAGCGTAAGAATACTCGTCAAATACGAATTGGAAGCTTTCTGTGTAATCCTTTAAGGTAAATAAAAGGATGTCATCGCTGGCGCAGATTTCTTCAAACGCCTGAAACACTGCATCCAAATCCGCTTCTGTCACCGCTTCCTCAAGGATTTTGTTCCCCACTTCCAATACCAGTTTTTCATTCAGAAGCATATTCTTTCCTCCTCATTTTTGTCTTTCCTTTCCCCTTTGCAATTTCACTATATCATAAAAAAAACGTCATTTCACCCGATTTTTCCCAAGTTGTTTCACTATATGCAACAGTTTTGTTGTTTGTATTTATTCTTCGCTTTTTCGGCAAAACATTCCGTAAGTATTCTTCCTTCCAAGGAAAAAAGATACAAAAAAAGAGCTGCCGCAATGTAATTTTGCAACAGCTCTGATCTTATTTGTCCCTTAATTAGTGAAAAGAAAACAGTTCATCCATAGGCTTTACGGTTCCAAGCACTGGCTGAGACATCTGTCCCAACGTTGCTGCATTGGATACCAGCACCATGGTTGTATCTTTATAACCGGCTTCTTTGATAACATCCGGCTCAAATTCTACCAGCAGATCTCCTGCCTTTACCTTTGCGCCCTGCTGTACCACTGCTTTAAAGCCTTTTCCCTTTAATTCTACCGTGTCAATACCGATATGTAAAAGCAGCTCCATTCCGTCCTTTGTCTCCATTCCCACTGCGTGTCCTGTGGGGAATACAGCGGCAACGGTTCCGTCTACGGGAGCAAATAATTTCCCCTCAGAGGGAATGATACCTACGCCAAGGCCCATCATGCCCTGAGAAAATACCGGATCCTCCACATCTGCCAAAGGAATTGCGGTTCCTGCCAATGGGCTGTATACGGTCTTTGGCTTACATCCGGATCCGCCTGCCTGCTCCTCCTGTTTTCCTTTTCCTCCAAAAAGATTCCCAAATAATCCCATATGATATTCTCCTCTCCATACATTCCATAATGCGGAATTTTCCGCTCTTAACCCTATTCTACAGACTATATGGGAAAATGTCAAATATTAACTTTTTATTATTTCCTTTATTTCTCTTTGTTTACCACATAAATCCCCAGGCACACCAGGATCAGGGCTGCCAGAGCATTGACGGAAAATGCCTGCTCCCTCTCTCCCAGAAAAACTGCGGACAAAATCACGCCAAACAGCGGATTCATAAATCCAAATACCGTTACCCGGCTTACCGGATTGTATTTTAGCAAGATCCCCCACAGAGTGTAAGCGGCCGCGGAGATAAAGCTTAAATACAAAAGGAGAGCCACCGCCAAAATTCCCGGAGCTTTGTCCAGAGTCCCTCCTCCCAAAAAGCCTATGACCGTCAAGGCTGCGCCCCCCAGCATAAACTGGTAGCCGGACATGGTTACTACGTCATAGTCCCGGGAATATTTTTTGATTAAAGCCCCGGAAATGGCATAAAAAACCTGAGCCAAAAGCACAAAGCCTTCTCCCAGAAAGGACATCTCGAAAAGCTTGTCCGTCCCGGCTCCGGCTAAATTCATAATGATAATTCCTGCAAATCCAAGGATACATCCGGTAATCTTTTGGGCCGTCAGTTTCTCGTAACGGAAAACCAGGCTTGCAAACAGGATGGAAATAAACACATTGGTTCCTGTTATAATCGCCCCGTGAACTCCTGTGGCATGGGACAGCCCTACATAGAAAAAGAAATATTGAAGGATAGTCTGGGACAGAGCCAGATTGCACAACTTGACGCCGGAACCTTTGGGAGGCAGGATCCATCTTCCCTTTGTGATACTGTGATATAAAATCACCAGAAAACCCGCCAGCAAAAAGCGGATTCCTGCAAACATAAGGATGGAGAGCGTGTCGCTGCTGTCAATCTGAAACAGCCTGTAGCCTGTCTTGATTGCAGGAGTGGCGCTTCCCCACAGAAAGCAGCAGAGGCCTGCCAAAAGCAGCACCGCTTTCATGCTGGTCAGATTTATAGTTCTCTTGTTGATCTTTTCCATCTTGGTTTATCCTCGATTTTCTGTGCCTTTAATGGAGCGTTTCTACATAATCCTTTACTTGCAATAGTCACTTACTTTTAAAACAGTTTCAGCAAGATCAATTTCTTCATTGATTGGACAAGAAAAATCGGAGAGAATGGCACTCAAGTTCTCCTCTCCGATTGCTTCCAACGTGTCCAGTATATTGACTACTGTATATTCTTTCATTTTATAGAAACCCTTGTTTTCCTATTCTGATCTCTATCTTATCATTTCAGATACCTATTTTCAATCAGTTTATACAATTTTCAAATCCATGCGATCTTCTCGTCCCCCAGCACCTTATCCGCCGCTTTGATTGCATCCTCAATACATCCCTCGCAGCTTCTGGCTGTTCTGCCTTTTGTGCCTCTCTTTAACTCCCTGCAGATCAGGGTTCCGTTTTTTTCTTGAAATTCCTGAATGATTTTACTGGCAAGCTTATAGGTAGCCGCTTTTGTATAGGGTTTGGACGGCCCGGAACTATTTTTCAGCCCAGCAGCCATAACCGCCCCTGAAACAGCCCCGCATATTCCCTGGCCATTGCCCATTCCTGATCCAAATCCTTCTGCAAGGCAAAACGCCGTATCTCTGTCTATTTGCAGCTGATCACAGTAAACCCCTATCACCGCCTGCGTGCAATTATATCCTTCTTTCCGGTATCTCAATGCCGTTTTAACTTTCTCGTTCATTTTTCCCCTCTATTTCATGTGTTTTCGCGGAAATAACAACCGCTTCCCGTTTTTGTTTACTGCTGCTTTTAAAATCAAAAGGATTCACTCCATACTCTTTCTTAAACACGGTGGAAAAATAGCTCATATTGGAATATCCCACCGCAATGGAGACTTCATATACCTTCATATTGGTGGTTTGCAAAAGCTCCAACGCCTTTTTTAACCGGTACTTGGTAAGGTATGAGCTAAAGTTTATCCCTGTTTCCTCTTTAAAAATCCGGCTGAAATAATCCGGACTGAAACCGGCAAAGGAGGAAATAACCGGTAATGTTAAGTTTTTTTCATAATTCTGCCGTAAATAATCAATAGATTTTTGAACCGGCGCTGAATACTGAGCCTGAGTCTTGTCATAGTCCTCCTGGATCTGGCGGATGTTCTCTCCCACAAACTTCTGAATGTCGTAGATCGTACTGCTGTTCTCTATCTCCGCCATAATATGCTCCATGTGGGCCAGCTTTCTCCCGGCTTCGGGTGCATAAGAATAGTAAAAGTATTTCAGCATATTCATGCAGGTGTTTCGAACCATCTGTATGTCGGACGGCTTTCGGATACTGATAAACCGTATCAGTTCTTCCAGCCGTTTCCGGCTGTCCTCATAATCCGCCGCTTTGGCGCTGGCTTCAAAAGCCTGCTGCATTTCCCTCAGATCGGAAAGGGTTTTCGGATCGCTGCGGAAGGTTTCCAGCTGATGAACACAGGGTTTTTGATCGTAAAAGCTCTGAGAAAGCCGGGTTGCTGATTCCCTGATTAGTACCGGCAAATAACCGTATCCTGAGTAAATATCGCTGACTCCCACAGAACTTCCGGTTTGATCCAGAATATAAGACGCCATCCGGTACAGAGTCTCTCTCTGCCGGTTCTGACTTGCCTGGACCGGCAGATTGCACAGAGCCAGAGAATTATCCCGGTACAAAGGAAATATTGCCGCTACCCTGATGTCCCCAAACCGCTTCCCTGTGAATCCTAAGCTTCCCTCTCCGTCCCTGAACGCCACTGCCCCTATGCTTCTCTCAGCCAGAGGAATTTCCAGAGCGTGTAATTCCGCTGTAAGCTGTTCTTTCCCCCAGCTTTTTTCTTCCGTAAGGCATTTATTTAAAAATTTGCTTTTTCTGCGTTCCAGCTGATAGCTGTCCCTCCCGCTCCATGACGACCTCCGCTCCAGATTTTCTATTATTTTGTCCAGAAGCTCCCTCATCCGCTCCACTGTAACCTCTGTCTTAAGAATATATTCGGCCACCCCCTGGGAAAGCGCCTGACGGGCATAGGAAAACTCGTTATAGCTTGTAAGGATTACCACAGGGATCTCCTTATTTTGCTCCCGGATCTTTGTAATCAGATCAATGCCATCCATAAAAGGCATTTTTATGTCCGTTATCACAATATCGGGAAGAGTTTCCTGATATTTTTCCAACGCAGCCCGTCCATTGGAGGCCTTGGCCACCACCTTACATTTACAGCCTGTGCTGTTAACACAAATTTCCAGCCAGTCCCGGATAGGAGTTTCGTCATCTGCTATCAATACCTTATACATCTTCTTCCTCCGCCGCAGGAATCCGGATTGTCACCGTGGTTCCAATCTCTTCCTCGCTTTCTACCTTGATCCCGTAGTTTTCTCCAAAAAACAGCTTCAGCCTTTCATTAATATTGGAAAGTCCGATATGACGCCTTTTCCCTTTGGAAGGAACATTTTTCGCCAGCAGTCCGGCCACTGTCTCCGGTTTCATTCCGATTCCGTCGTCAATCACCTGGATTGTCAGAAGCTGATCCTTCATCCAGCTGTTAATAATAATCGTCCCTTCCTCCTCCCGGGGCTCAATACCGTGAAAAATTGCGTTTTCCACAATAGGCTGCAACGTCAGTTTCGGAATTTTACATCCCCGAGTCTCCTCTGAGATATTGTAAATCACCTCAAAGCGGTTGTTGTACCTGTATTTCAGAAGGTGTACATACTCTTCCAGGGCGGCCGCCTCGTCCGCCAAAGTCACCATCTCGCGGGAAGTATTCAACGTATTTTCCAGGAGCTTTCCGAATGTGGAAATCATGTCCTCTACCTCCTGGAGACGATTCATAGCCGCCATGCATTTTATGTTAAACAGCGTATTATAAATAAAATGAGGATTGATCTGGGATTGCAAAAAATCCAGTTCCGCCCTGCGTTTTTGCTCCTGTTTCTGTTCCACATCTTTGATCAGTTGTTTCGTCGTATCCATCATTCCGCTAAATCCGTCTGACAGTTGTTTCACTTCCAGAAAGCCGTTGGCACTGCATTTCACCTCCAGATCTCCCTCCTGCATAGATTTCATAGAATCACACAGCAAGTTTAATGGCTGGACAACATGGCGGGTCACCCACATAGACAGCACCCCCGCCGCCAAAATACACACTGCGAAGATGATCACCAGAGTCCGGTAAACTTGTCCCAACGGGCTCATAATAATTTCGTATGGCGTTTCCTCCACAATGGTATATTTAAGATTGGAATTATAGGAATTAATCAGGAACATAGGATTTCCGCTTTTGCTTACCCGGGCATAACTGTCCGGCCCGAAAAACCGTTCAAAACGCTCCATATTGTAAAAGTTGATCCCCACCATCTTCTTGTCGCGGTGGGACAAAATGACCCCGTCTTCATTTAGTATATAGATATTGTTATAGTCTGTAAGCACGTTCCTATAGGTCTTTGACAAAATACTCTCCGGCACCACCACAAACAGAGTGCCAATCTGTTTACCAGTTTCCCGATCCCGGATGGTTCTGGCTGCAGACAAAACAGAGTCTGCTCCTTCCTCTCTATTTCTCCGGTAGGTTTTGCTCCACCAAATCCTGCCTTGCGCCTTCAGCATATTGCTATACCAGATGGTTCTCTCCGGAATGGAAAAATCATAGTTTCCGCCGGAAGGGGATGTATACTCAAAGCCGTTTTCCAGACGCAGCGCAATAAAATAGTCAAAATCTTCCCTTTCAAGCGCCAGCCGGTAGCGGCTCTCCAAATAGTCCAGATAGCCTTTCAGCTCGTCCGGATTTTTCCGGCCTTCTTCATAGTCATGAATCATATTTCCCAGTGTCTCATCATAATAATACAGATTGGACACGGTTTCCGCGCTGCTGTGGATGGTTTCGATTCTTTCGCCAATTTGCTTTAAAACATCCACTCTGGCTCGGCCCAGTTCCCGCATAAGAAGCTGTTTGAAGCTATACAGCGAAAAAGCAGACAACAGGCCGGTCAATAACAATGCCAGAAGAAATATCTGGATAAAAAGAATCGTTTTCAGGCTTTGTCCCACATTCCGCTTTCCAATCATTCTCTATACCTCGCCCCTGCATCTGACCTATTTCTACAGTATATCACCCAGAGCCTGCCTTGTAAAACAGAGGGCAGGCTCCTTACAGATTACCACCATTTAATCAGGTCTGTTATTTCATTGCGAAGGGCAATAAAATCCGGATCCGATACATTCCGGGGCCAGGGAAGAGGATTTTGAATTACCTTTTTTATCCTAGTGGGCTTATTGGTTAAAACCATGATATTTTGCCCCAAATAGACTGCCTCCTCAATATTATGGGTGATAAAAATAACCGTGGTATTCATCCGTTTCCATAAATTGATGAGCTCGTCCTCCAGCTTAAACCGCAGTTCCAGATCCAGCTGTCCGTAGGGTTCGTCCATAAGCAGAAGTTCAGGCTCTGTGGCAAAGGCCCGGGCGATAACTACCCGCTGCAGCATACTTGCAGACAGCTGTCTGGGATAAAAACCCCGATATTCCTCCAGGCCCGCCTAAATGTAAAAACATATAATATAAATCTATAACATTAAGGGCTTTTTATACAACTAAGCTAGATGTAAAGCACCTTTCTCATCTGTTTTTAAATTCAAACTTCCTAAAAACATGCTGCCGTCCTCTTTTACACGATACAACTCGCCTTTCCAGACTATCCAGGTGTCTTTTAACATGGCTCCGCTGCTTCCTAAATAATACCAAAGTCCTTTGGAGTCTGTTTTCCAAGTATTACAAACCATCATTCCCGCGCCGTCAAACCAGTACCAGTCCTCACCATCTTTATGCCAGGCGTTCCTTACCGCTTGTCCGGTATCTCCCAGGTAGAACCGCCAGCCGCCTTCCTCCTGATGCCAGCCGGATTTCTTTTTCTCCTCTAATCCTCCGTTTTCCGCCTGGCACATCCTGGCCGCCACATCCTTTTTAAACTGCTCCCAGGTGTCCAGATGTTCCACAAACCATTTCGGGCAAATTTTCCCAGTTACATCATAGTGACGAATCAGACCGCCCTTTAATGGGTCCAGGCCCCAGCGGCAGCAAATATCCGCGCATAATTCCACATATGATTTGTAGGTTGCATCTGTAAATTTTCCGGTTTTATCCGGATGGCAGGCTTCAATACTGATGGTATAGCTGTTAGCCTGATTGGTGCACCAGCTTATTTCTTCTTCGGGAATAAGCTGCAGAATTTCCCCGTCTAAACCGATAATATAGTGGCAGCTTGCTTTTGTGTCGTGTGTCTTGCTCAAGCTTTCAAACCAATTTCGGTTGGCCTGAGCGCTGGTTCCGGGATTCCCAATATAGTGACAAGCTACGGCTGTCGTTTTGGGTCTGGTGCTTCCGGGACGGTTATAACTGCTGACGGTTAGATATTGTTTTTGGATATTCATCTTCATTTATTTCCTCCTATTCATTTACATAAAAAAGACCCAGCTTTCGCCAGGCCTTATGCATTACTTGTGCGACGTCGCACGGGGTCAGTCATCTTCCGGAATGTCTACTGCAATTTCGATCTTCTTCTTAATGAATCGTAGTACGGGGCTGAGAATAGGAATCACAACTCCTGCAGCCTCACAATTCTCCGTAATGCTGATAAGCTCATTAATTACCAGCCATGAGGCCACCATGGCCGCAAACAGCAGCGGGAATTTCATCTCAATGTGCAGGGTAGCTGTCACATAAGAAATCATACAGTCAATCCCGAATCCTACGAAAATCAGAATATACATCATTACCTTTTTTACAATTCCGGCAAAGGATTTCTGGCTGATGATTTTCTCTCCCCTCATCTTTGATGCCGCCAGGCCGGTAAAGTAATCGATAATATTACACGGAATTAAAAGCGCCAAAGGAACCGCAAGAATCCCGAAGAAACTAAAAAAAGCACCGGCTGCGGCGCTGATAGCATACTCTATTGATTTTGTTTT
>ERZ808046.660-NODE-660-length-24041-cov-7.511601_pt1 | contig 24041 bp, 20 predicted proteins | sample MGYA00380196_ERZ808046 | MGnify/ENA primary metagenome ERZ808046 (study PRJEB31490, sample SAMN06133421) | mouse gut metagenome | isolation source: Z6_2 | host: mice | place: China: Chengdu | collected 2015-05 ...
TGGGCATTTTTTGAAAGTTGTGCATAATCAGCAAGGCTGATTGGGAGTTCTGTGGATAGAACTGCGGAAACTCAAGCAACTCCCATATTGACTTGACCAAAGACACATGGTATTATGACACAGGTATTGCCATTTTTTGCGGTATAGAGGTTATCCTTTGCGGATATGTGTTTCCTGGTTCACAGAGGATAGGATTACATGAGAATAAAACGGAACAGTACCCAATATTCTGAAACAGAGATTTCGGACAGAGAAACCTCTTTACGTCAGTATCTGCGGGTGCAGTGACGATGACCGGAAAGTGGTCTATAGGGAGGGCAGGCGTATGGATTATTCTAGGGAGCTTTTGGAACGGGACGGTGAAGGTGAGCCGGTCAACAGCAGCTGCGAACCGCAGATCGGTATGCAAAGCATTCAGAATCTGGAGGCTGTCATCAATGAGGGGCTTCGCGTTGCCCTGCTGGAGGAGACGCCGGATCAGTCGCTTCAGGTACTGCTTAAGTACTTGGGAAAAGCGATGAATGGAGAACGGACTTATATTTTTGAGCAGAATGAAACCGGCGGAGATGACAACACTTATGAGTGGGTGGCGGATGGCGTGCAGCCGGAAAAGGAGAATCTTCAAAATGTTCCTTCAAAGGTGTGTGCCAGCTGGTATCGGAATTTCAGCATCGGCAGGTATATCGTCATCGAAGATCTGGAAGCGATCCGGGAGTCCGATCCGCTGCAGTATGAGAATCTGAAACGGCAGAATGTCCATTCCCTTATAGTAGTTCCTCTTTACAGCGGCAAAAGCGTGATCGGTTTCTATGGTGTGGACAATCCGCCTGTGAAGTCGATGGAATATGCATCCAATATGCTTCAGATCGCAGCATATTTTATCGTATCCTCTCTGAAACGGCGCAACCTGGTCCGTGAGCTTCAAAAGAGGAGTTATAATGTGCTCCATGCCCTCAGTGTGGACTATCTGGGGATTTATCAGGTGAACCTTGACACCGGTGAATGTGAGGTATACCGGGACAGCGAAGAGACCGGCATGAATTGGGCTGCGAATTTTAAGGACGGATATCAGGTGGCTGTGGAGCGGTATATTTCCCGGTATGTGGTTCCACGGGATCAGGAACGGCTCCGTGCGGTGACGAAAAAAGACTATGTGCTGGCTCAGCTTCAAACAAAGAAAAAGTTTTATGTCCGATACCAGGTGAAGGACAGTTCCTATGGGCTGAAACATCTGGAAATTCATTTTTCTGCCACGGAGAAGACAGAGAAAGGACACTGGGCGATTTTTGCCCAGCGGGATGTCAATGCGGTGGTGGAGCAGGAGGAGAAATACAAGCTGGAGGCAAGGCAGAGCCTGGAATACATCTTGGAGGGAGCCAGAACCGGTATATGGACCATTGAGCTGGAGGAGGGCTGTCCGCCCAGGATGTATGCGGACCGGACCATGCGGATTCTTTTGGGAGTGCCGGATGCGATCGATCCGGAGGCGTGTTATCAGCACTGGTTTGCAAATATTGAGCCGGATTATGTGGAGATGGTACAGGAGGCGGTGCGGGAAATCGTAAAAACCGGGCGCTGCGAGGTGATTTACCCCTGGAATCATCCTGAATTTGGAAAAATATACGTTCGCTGTGGTGGCGTGCAGGACAAAACATTCAAAAAACCGGGAGCCTGCCTGAACGGATACCATCAGGACATCACGGATACCATGGTGACGAGGAAAAAACAGGAACAGGCCATTATGGAGCTTCTGGAGAAAGTCAGGCAGGCCAATTCGGCAAAGAGCGAATTTCTCTCCCATATGTCCCATGATCTTCGAACACCCATCAATGGGATTCTGGGAATGCTGGCTATTATGGAGAAATGTCAGGAGGATCCAGAGCGTCAGATCGAATGCCAAAAGAGAATCCGTGTGTCAACAGAACATCTTTTGTCTCTGGTGAACGATGTTCTTCAAGTCAGCAGGCTGGAGAGCGGGAGGCTGTCAGTGGTGGAGGAGCCGTTTAACCTCCATGATGTGCTGGAAAACTGCATTGCAATCCTGTCTTCTCAGGCGGAAGAAAGAGAGATCAGGCTGGTGCTCAAAGACGTGGATCTGCAGCATGACAGGCTGATCGGGAATCCGATGCATATCAAGCAGATTCTGATCAATATCATTGACAACGCGCTTAAGTATAACCGGCCTCATGGCTCTGTATTTGTCCAGGCAAAGGAGACCGCCTGTCAGGGCGGGATGGCTGACTATCAGTTTGTGATCAAGGATACCGGTATCGGGATCGGAGAGGATTTTAAGAGACATATTTTTGAACCGTTTACCCAGGAACACCAGGATGCAAGAACCAATTACAATGGTGTTGGCCTTGGCATGTCCACAGTGAAGAAACTGGTGGATCAGATGAAGGGGACCATAGAGGTGGAAAGCCAGATCGGGAAGGGAAGCGTGTTTTACATTACTTTGTCTCTGCAGACTGACACAGAGCGGAGTATGGAGGCTTCGGATGTGGATTCCAAAGAGCAGAGTAATATTGCAGGAATGCAGGTCCTTTTGGTGGAGGACAATGAGATCAACTGTGAGATCGTGGAATTTATGCTGAAGGAAGCGGGAGCCAAAGTCATGACCGCAAACGACGGAAAAGCAGCTGTGGACGCATTTACAGCAGCAGATCCGGAGACATTTGACTGTGTGCTTATGGATCTGATGATGCCGGTTATGAGCGGGTATGAGGCCGCCCGTGTCATTCGCAGTCTGGACCGGCCGGATGCAAAGGCTGTGCCCATCATAGCGCTGTCAGCGAACGCATTTGAAGAGGATGTGGCAATGGCCAAGGATGCCGGAATGAATGAACATCTGGCAAAGCCGGTCGATATCCGAAAGATGTTCCGGGTCATGAGCCGGTTGAGACTCCGGCAAAGGCAGTGAAGGGCCGGTTGCATAAGCAGTGTCTGACTGCTTATGATAAAGCAAATTAATGATGGAAGGACCATGAAAAAAATTTTCAAAGTAAGGATTGACAGACTATGTTTTACCACAAAATACTTACAAAAGACGGATGAGGTCTGCCATGCGGGGTGGTTGTTGTTATGATGGGTGCATTGTGCCAGTGGTTTTTCCACAGGTGTGACGTGCCCTTTTGCTTTCCGTTTAAAATAAAGTCAAAAGAATGGAGATGAAAAAAGTTATGAAAAGCATGGCTTTGCCGCGTTCCTTAAAAAACAGCACTGCGGTGATCGTTTGTTTGAATATTTTTATTTTTTCGTTTCTGGGAGTGTCCATAAACAGAATGAGCGAAAATACAATTAAAAACATTGGTACGACTTATATGGCCGGAATGAATGAGCAGGTATCGCTGCATTTTGAGACGATCATTGCGCTTCGCCTGACGATGGTGGAATCCATAGCGGGCATTGCAGCTGGTGGAGAAGATTCGGGTTATGGTTCAAGAGAAGAAATAGAATACGGCGCAAAGGCAAGGCATTTTTTATGTGCTGCCTTGTATTCTCCGGATGGCAGGATGGAAATGATTTATGGTGATTCGGTCAAACCAAATACGCCGGAACCATTTTTAAACAGTCTGAGAAACGGGGAGCGCAAAGTGTCGTCTGCTGTGGACAGCAGCGGCAATGATGTGATTTTGTTCGGTGTTCCCTGTGAATATCCCATGTCAGACGGAAATACCAGCCTGGCCCTTGTTGTAGGACTTTCTTCCCAATATATGGGTGAGGTACTTTTTCTTGATACAGACAATCCGCTGCTTTATTCCTATGTCATACGAAAAGACGGCAGCTATGTGATCCGGGACCAGGGCGGAGTAAACGAAAATTATTTTGACAGACTTTACCGGATTTTTGATGGTCAGAGTGAGGAGGCAGAGTTCTATATCGGGCAGATGACAGCTGCGATGAATGCAGCAGAAGATTATTCCGTTATTTTAGAAAGCGGCGAATCACGCCGGCATCTGTACTGTACCAACCTGCCTTATTGTGAGTGGTACCTGGTGACCGTTCTGCCTTTTGACGGGCTGGATCATGCAATTTCCGGTATGGGCATCCATTGGCTTGTCCTTGTTTATGCTGCTTCTTTTGCAGTTATTGCCATGCTTTTGTACATATTCTTTCAGTATTTAAGAGTATTTCGAAAACAGGTGTCAGAATTAAAGCGCATGAATATAGAGATGGATGCGGCCCGAAAAGCGGCTGAAAAGGCACAGAAAGAAGCGGAACAGGCCAATGCGGCAAAGCAGGAATTTCTGTCCAGCATGAGCCACGACATACGTACGCCCATGAATGCCATCATTGGTATGACATCCATCGCCATGGCCAATACAAACAATCAGGAACAGGTGTCGGACTGTCTGCGTAAAATTGCGCTCTCAAGCAAGCATCTGCTTGGGCTGATCAATGATGTACTGGATATGTCAAAGATTGAGAGCGGCAAGATGACGCTGAATATTGTGCCCACATCTTTGCGGGAGGTGATGGACAGCATTGTAAATATCGTACAGCCGCAGGTCAGGACAAAAAATCTGCAGTTTGATGCCGTTGCCTATGAAATCATCACGGAAGATGTTTGCTGCGACAGTGTGAGACTGAACCAGGTATTGATCAATCTGCTGGGCAATGCTGTCAAATTTACGCCGGAGAAAGGCACGGTTCAGGTTTCTTTGTATCAGGAAGCACTGCCGGAGAATCCTTCCTGTGTTCGTACACATTTTTTGGTGAAAGATACGGGGATAGGTATGTCAAAAGATTATCAAAAAGAAATATTTGACTCCTTCAGCAGAGAAGATAACGCCCGTGTGCAGAAAACAGAAGGTTCAGGTCTTGGAATGGCTATTACCAAGTATATTGTAGATGCAATGGGTGCAACCATCTCTGTTCGCAGCGAGCAGGGCAGAGGCAGCGAGTTCCACGTTGTTGTTGATCTGGAAAAGGCAGAAGTGCAAAAGGACGATATGGTTCTTCCTGCTTGGAATATGCTTGTGGCTGATGGCGACGAGCGTTCCTGTATCCATGCAGTTCATGCGCTGGAGTCCATGGGTATCCATTCTGAATGGTGCCTGAATGCAAAACGTGCAGTGGAAATGATCAAAGAGCGGCATCAGAAGGATGAGGATTATCAGATGGTTCTTCTTGGCTGGAAGTTGTCGGATATGAATGGGATTGAGGCAGCACGGGAAATTCGGCTTAATTGCGGCACGGATCATCCGACTTTGCTGATGTCGGCCTGTGACTGGAGTGAGATAGAAGCAGAAGCAAAAGAAGCGGGGATTTCCAGATTTGTTTCCAGGCCCTTGTTCCGGTCTGCATTGTTTGACGCCATGAAAATATTTACGGGCGTCTCCGGTGAAAAGACGGAACAAGCAGAGGAGACCATGGACCGGGATCTGAAAGGAAAGCGCATCTTACTGGCAGAGGATAATGAGCTTAACTGGGAAGTTGCCAGGGAGCTGCTCGCTGTCCTTGAGATGGAACTGGATTGGGCTGAAAATGGTCAGATCTGTGTTGCCAAATTCGAGCAGTCCCCGATTGGATATTATGACGCAATCATTATGGATGTGCGGATGCCCGTGATGGACGGTTATGAAGCGACCAGGACGATCCGGGGGCTGCAGCGTGAGGATGCGGACATTCCGGTGCTTGCCATGACTGCGGATGCTTTTTCCGAAGATATTCAAAAGTGTCTGGAGTGCGGAATGGACGATCATTTGGCAAAACCCATTGATATTGAGGTTATCGCCAGCAAATTAAAAAAGTATCTGAAATGACTGCTTTATTTGATAAAGCTTGCAGGAAAAGGGCAGAAAGAATGGACAAAGAAACAGGGAAGACTTTCTCGCTGGATCATGCGATTCAGATTCAGACAAAGCTTTGGCCCAAGGTGGTCCAAAGCGGCAGCAAAAGGGCAGAGGATTTTGAGACTGTGGCCGGGGTTGACCTGGCTTACTGGAAGGAAGGGGATCAGGAATACGCTGTTTGCTGCATCGTGGTCTTGGAGCAGAAGACAAGGAAAGTGCTGGAAAGCAGATCTTCGGTTGGCAGGGTGGAAGTCCCATACATTCCGGGATGTCTTGCCTTTCGGGAGCTTCCTCTGATCCGAAAGGCGGTGGAAGAGCTTACGGCGGTTCCGGATCTGTATATGCTGGACGGAAATGGCTGCCTGCATCCCCGGCGCATGGGGATCGCCACACATGCTTCCTTTTATCTGGACCGGCCGACCATCGGCGTGGCGAAGCATTATTATAAAATCGACAGGGCGGTGTGTTCCATGCCGGAAAATAAACGGTTCGCGCACACGGATATTGTGGTGGACGGTGAGATATACGGGCGGATTCTGCGCACGGTAAAAGATGTAAAGCCGGTATATGTATCGGTGGGAAACTATATTGATCTGGATACGGCTACGGATCTGGTGTGCCGTCTGGTCGACCGGGAAAGTCATATTCCCGTGCCCACCAGGCTCGCCGATCTGGAGACGCACAGGATGCGCAGGGCGTGGAAAGGAAAAATGAGGAAGGATGTCCGGGATACCGGCAAAGACTTGCAGGGTTGAAAGAAAGGATAGAACAAAATGCAAACATGGAGTTGTCCCAAATGCGGACGTACTTTTAAAAAACAAAATCAGAGCCATTATTGCGGAAAGGCTCCCGAGACCATTGATGCGTATATCGTTTCTCAGCCGGAAGAGATACAGCCGTATCTGAGGGCAGTTCGAAAGGCCATCAAAGAAGCCATACCGGAAGCAGAAGAAAAGATCTCCTGGAGTATGCCGACCTTCTGGAAGAAGCACAATCTCATTCAGTTTGCGGGCTTTAAAAACCATATCGGTCTGTATCCGGGACCGGAAGCGGTGGAACAGTTTGCAGAGCAGCTGAAGGATTATAAGACCAGCAAGGGAACGATTCAGTTTCCCTATAAGAAGCCCATTCCCTTAGAGCTGATCGCCGGGATCGCCGCATGGTGCTATGAGACCGGGAATCATCCGTGAAGCAATAGTGTGCCTTCCGACTTTGTTTTTTTAAGATGACGGTTTCATACGGGGGATGGAAGGCAATGATATTCCGGATTTTGCTTCAGTGCTGTCGCGCAGCGACTACAAATAGGAGGGTATGGCGATGCGGGAAAGCAGATTATTTAAGATCGTGTATCATTTACTGGATAAAGGACAGGCTACCGCTTTGGAGCTGGCAGAGAAGCTTGAGGTATCGGTGCGGACCATTTACCGGGATATTGATGTCCTGAGCGGAGCCGGCATTCCCGTCTATACAGAGACCGGCAGAAACGGCGGGATTCATCTGATGAATGATTTTGTCCTGGATAAAGCGGTTTTGTCAGAGGAAGAAAAGCGGGAGATTCTCACGGCACTCCAGAGCATCCATACCATGTACAATGAGAGCAGCGGTCAGACGCTGCAGAAGCTTTCGGCCATATTTCATATGGAATCGGAAAACTGGCTGGAAGTGGATTTTTCCAGATGGGGCAATCAAGGATCCGACAATGAAAAGTTTGCGCTTCTGAAATCGGCGGTCATCCACTGCAGAGCGGTTCGGATCTGTTATGCAGGATCCAATCAGGTGACGCGTGAAAGAATCGTGCAGCCTGGTAAGCTTGTCTACAAATCAAAAGCATGGTATCTGAAGGCGTTTTGTACCGATCAGCAGGACTGGCGGATCTTCAAATTGAATCGTATTCTGGATCTGAATATTTTAGATGAACGTTTTTTGCATCGTGATGTTCCAAAACTTATCGACGATCCGGGAGGAGCCTGCCGGGAGATCACACTTCGGTTTCCGAAAGAGATGGCATACCGCGTCTATGATGAATTTGATCAGACCCAGATCCAGAGGCAAGATGACGGTGATCTGATTGTATCTGCCCGAATGCCGGAAGATCCCTGGCTGATCGGATCGCTTTTGTCCTTTGGAACCCAGGTGGATGTTCTTTCTCCTTTGGATCTGAAGGAATCGCTGGCAGAACAGGCAAGATTGATTTACGAAAAAAATAAAATATGACATGGAATGTCAGGATATATGTGTTAAAGTAGACCTATCGCAGTAAAGCGACAGACAGATTAAAACACATTTGGAAAGACGGAGGTATGGAACATGAAGGAAATGAATCAGAGATTTTGCCAGTGCTGCGGCATGCCCATGGGAGAGACGAAGGAGCAGTTCGGAACCAACGCGGATGGCAGCAAAAATGAGGACTACTGTAAATACTGTTTTGAAAAGGGTGCCTTTACTTTTCAGGGAACCATGGAGGAGATGATCGAGATCTGCGTTCCTCATATGGCAGAGGCCAACCCGGATATGAGTGAAGACGATGCAAGGGAGGCCATGCGGAAGTGGTTTCCGACTTTAAAACGCTGGAAGGCTTGCTCGTAGACGATCGCCCGCATTACAAACCGATATGAAGAAAACTGAAAAAAGGAATACTGGCCGGGAATTTGCCCGGCCTTTTCTCTAGATTTTTATAAAAGCTGCTGTCAGCAGGAGGTCAGGTGCATGCACTTTGTAAAAGCAAAAGGAATCTTGTAAAAAAAATGGTTGTTTTTTTGTCACACGGGCAGGAGGGCATGGTCTAATATAGCAGGAGGTAAAATCTTATGAATAAAAAAACGAAGGAAGAATTGCAGGCTTTGGTTGACCAGGCCACATCAGGGGATAAAAAAGCCCTCGAAACGCTTGTGGCCCAGGTGCAGGATATGGTATTCAGTTTGTCGCTTCGGATGCTTGGCACCTTTGCGGATGCAGAGGATGCGGCCCAGGACATTTTGTTGAAAATGATTACCCACCTGTCCTCTTTCCGGGGAGACAGCGCATTTACAACATGGGTATTCTGCATTGCCGTGAATCATCTGAAAAATTACAAAAAGCATATGTTTGCCCATTATCCGTTAAGTTTTGAATTTTATGGAGATGATATTCAAAACGCAAACATTCAGGATGTGCCGGATTTGACACAGAACGTGGACAAAGAGCTGCTGGCGGAAGAACTGAAAATGTCCTGTACCAATGTGATGCTGCAGTGCCTTGATGTGGAAAGCCGATGTATTTTTATATTGGGCACCATGTTTAAACTTGACAGCCGCATAGCGGGAGAAATTCTGGAAATGACCCCGGAAGCATACCGGCAGCGGCTTTCCCGGGTACGCAGAAAAATGGCAGATTTTCTTGGACAATACTGCGGAGAATATGGAGAGGGCAGATGTAAATGCAAAGACAGAGTGAATTATGCGATACAGAGCCATCGGCTCAACCCGCGAAATCTGGATTATAAAAATGCTTCGGAACTATCTGCTGAGACCATAATGGACGTAAAACATGCGATGGAAGATATTGATGACTTGTCACAGGATTTCTCGTTCTGTAAGCCCTATCAGTCTCCGGAGCGCACGAAACATCTGATCCGGGAATTTTTAAATTCCACCCAGCTTTCTATTATCCAGCACTCATAAAGGAGATGACCGATGTTGAATACAAAATTTATGATGGATTACCTGTCTGCCTTGAGCATGAATAATAATCGTGAATGGTATCATGCGAACAAAGACGACTATAAAAAAGCAAATGGTGAGTTTGAAAACTTACTGCAGGCGTTGATCTTAGAGATCGGAAAATTTGACAGCAGCATTTTGCAGAACAACCCCAAAGATCTTACGTTTAAGCTGGTCAGGGATACCCGCTTCAGCCATGACAAATCCCCTTACAATCCTGCGTTCCGTGCGCATATTTCCTCCCGGGGGAAGCTGCCGGTTCCGGTAGGATATTATATTATGATCAAGCCGGGCGATCAGTCTTTTCTGGGCGGAGGTCTGTTTGCGGATATGTTCAAGGATGCGACGACGATGGTGCGGGATTATATTGCCGGGAATGGAGAAGAATGGGAAGCAATCCTGCAGGATCCGGAGTTTCAAAAATATTTCAGGGTACAGGGAACCGCATTAAAAAGAGTTCCATCAGGGTATGAAAAAGAACATCCCCAGGCGGAATATCTGAAATTCAAAAGCTGGTATCTGGAATATCCGATCAAAGATGAAGAGTGGAACCATGGAGATGCATTTCCTGCAAAGGCGGCAGAGATTTTCCGGATCATGAAACCTTTCAATGATTATTTAAATAAGGCGCTTACCGGATTCCAGATGCCGGCCAGATGACGGAAGATGCAAATGGAAACCGGGCGCAAAATCATGGATCAGCCTGGAATGTTTTATCTCTCTGCTTGTAAAACTGGAAACAATCGTATATAATCGGATTGTTACCGGAAATTGAAATTGAGGAGAGAACCAAAATGGGAAAAGTACGTACAAGATTTGCGCCCAGTCCCACCGGACGGATGCACGTGGGAAATCTAAGGACGGCGCTGTATGCATATCTGATCGCAAAGCATGAGGGAGGAGATTTTCTGCTCCGCATTGAGGACACAGACCAGGAGCGTCTGGTGGAAGGTGCAGTGGACATTATCTACCGGACGCTGCAAAAGACTGGTCTTGTCCATGACGAGGGGCCGGACAAAGACGGCGGCGTGGGTCCTTATGTACAAAGTGAGAGACAGGCATCCGGGATTTATCTGGAGTATGCAAAGAAGCTGATTGAAAAGGGAGAAGCCTATTACTGCTTCTGCGACAAGGAACGCCTGGAAAGCCTAAAGCAGGAGGTGGCAGGCAAGGAGATCAGTATCTATGACAAGCACTGTCTGCATCTGTCCCGGGAGGAAGTGGAGGCAAAGCTTCAGGCGGGTGTGCCCTATGTGATCCGTCAGAATAATCCTCAGACCGGGACCACCACCTTCCATGATGAGATTTACGGGGATATCACCGTGGAGAACACAGAACTGGATGATATGATTCTGATCAAATCCGACGGATATCCCACCTACAATTTTGCCAACGTGGTGGATGACCATCTTATGGGCATCACGCATGTGGTGCGGGGCAACGAGTATCTGTCCTCTTCTCCCAAATACAATCGTCTCTATGAGGCTTTTGGCTGGGAGGTGCCGGTCTATGTGCACTGTCCGCTGATCACGGACGAGACTCATAAAAAGCTGAGCAAGCGGTGCGGCCACTCTTCTTATGAAGATCTGATCGAGCAGGGATTTCTGACAGAAGCGGTGGTGAACTTTGTAGCGCTGCTTGGATGGTCTCCGGAGGACAACCAGGAGATCGCATCCCTTTCAGAACTGGTGGAGAAATTCGATTACCGTCACATGAGCAAGTCCCCGGCGGTCTTTGACTACGGCAAATTAAAATGGATGAACGGCGAATACATCAAGGCCATGAACTTTGACGTTTTCTATGAAAAAGCCCTTCCGATCCTGAAAGAGGTCATCACAAAGGACTATGATTTCCGGAAAATTGCCCAGATGGTGAAGACCCGGATCGAAGTATTTCCGGATATCAGAGAGCATATTGACTTCTTTGAGGCAGTGCCGGATTATGACGTGGCCATGTATACCCATAAAAAGATGAAGACCAGTGCCCAGTCCAGCCTTGAAGTGTTAAAAGAGGTGCTGCCGCTTCTGGAATCCCAAGAGGACTACAGCAACGATGCGCTGTATGAGATGCTGAGTGCCTACGTAAAGGAAAAGGGATACAAAAACGGATATGTCATGTGGCCCATCCGCACGGCGGCCTCCGGCAAACAGATGACGCCCTGCGGCGCGACGGAGATTCTGGAGATTCTTGGCAAAGAAGAATCCGTTGCCCGCATCAAACATGCAATCGAAAAGTTAAGCTGATCTGAATATGAGTTCTTTTACAAAATCACAGAGCATGGCGGTCCGTCATAAGGACGGACCGCTGATGGTTCTCGCAGGCCCGGGTTCGGGCAAAACTACCGTTGTCACAAAAAGAGTACAGTATATGGTGCAGGAGTATGAAATCCCCGCTTCCTCTATTCTGGTGATTACCTTTACGCAGGCGGCAGCCAGAGAGATGAAGGAGCGTTATCTGCGGCTGATGAAGGAAGATCACACGACCGTTTCCTTCGGGACGTTTCATGGGATTTTTTTCAGTATATTAAAGCTCGCCTATGGTTTTACAGCGGGAAATATTCTAAAAGAGGAAACCCGTTATCAGTATCTGAAGGAGACGGTGGAGCGTCTTCGGCTGGAAGTGGAGGACGAGAGTGAATTTCTGTCAGGGATTCTGGCAGAGATCAGTCTTCTGAAAAATGAGAGGATTTCTTTGGAGCATTATTTTTCTAAAAACTGTTCAGAGGAAATTTTTCGTGCCATCTATACAGAATATGAGGATCGAAAAAAGCGTGCCAGGATGATAGATTTTGACGATATGCTTTTATATACCTGGGAGCTTCTGACCAAGAGGCCGGATATCCTGTCTGCCTGGCAGAAGAAATTCCGTTATATTCTGGTGGATGAATTTCAGGATATCAACCAGCTCCAGTATGATATTATAAAGCTTTTGGCTGCGCCGGAGGATAACCTTTTTATCGTGGGAGATGACGACCAGTCCATTTACCGGTTTCGGGGGGCGAAACCGGAGATTATGCTGAACTTTCAAAAGGATTATCCGTCGGCCGGACAGGTGATCCTAAATGATAACTTCCGCTCTACGGAACCGATTGTGGAGGCGGCAGGCAGAGTCATCGTCCATAACCAGATGCGTTTTCCAAAAGAGATTCAGGCCCGGGGCGGGGAGGGACTTCCGGTCCGGGTGCTTGCTTTTGAAGATCAGCAGCAGGAGTGTATCTATATTCTGCGTGAGCTGCAGCGATATCAGAAGCAGGGGAAGGCCTGGTCTGACACAGCAGTGATCTATCGGACCAATACACAGCCAAGGCTTTTGCTGCAGAAAATGATGGAATTCAACCTTCCGTTTCGGGTACGGGATCAGATGCCCAATCTCTTTGAGCACTGGATTGCCAGAAATATTTTCTGCTATATCCGGCTTGCCATGGGGTCCGGACAGCGCAAAGATCTGCTGCCCATTTTAAATCGTCCCAAACGGTATCTGAACCGGGAGTGCCTGGATGATGCGACCATATCCTGGGAACATATGCTGTCTTACTATCAGGACAAAGGATATGTGTGCGACCGTATCGAAAAGCTCCAGTATGACTTGAAGATGCTGGGGCGTATGGGTCCCTTTGCAGCAATCAGCTATATCCGTCATGTGATCGGATATGATGATTATCTGCGGGAGTATGCCCAGTTTCGCCGCATGAAGGAGGAGGAACTTTTTGATCTTCTGGGGGAGCTGGAAGACAGCGCCAGATCCTGGAAAACCTATGAGGAATGGTTTGCATACATGGAAAAATACAAAACAGAGATGGAAGAGATGCGCCGCCGGCAGCAGGAGGTAAAGGACGGTATCCAGCTGACCACCATGCACAGCAGCAAAGGCCTGGAGTACGAGCATGTTTTTATCCTGGATGCAGCGGAGGGGATCACCCCTTACAAGAAAGCCGTACTGGATGCAGACTTAGAAGAGGAGCGGAGGATGTTTTATGTGGCCATGACTCGGGCTAAAAAGGAGCTGACCATCTGTTATGCAAAAAAACAGACTGGCCATGAGTTAAAGCCGTCCCGGTTCCTGAGGGAGATGCAGGGAATGAAAAAAGAACCGTGCGGGTCTGTGAAAGAGAGAAAAAATCCTCTGGAAAAAGAGATGGAACGTATTAGAAAAAGGAGGAGATAAAGCGCCATGACAGAGCAGTATCAGACGGTTTATGAAGGCGGCAGCGGTGAGATTGTGGAGAAAAAATCCAGATTCATCGCCACGATCCGCCCGGTGGAAACAGAAGAAGAAGCTCTTGCTTTTGTAGAGGAGATGAAGAAAAAATACTGGGATGCCAGGCACAACTGTTCAGCCTATGTACTGGGGGAACGGCAGGAGATCATGCGCTGCAGCGACGACGGGGAGCCGTCTCAGACAGCCGGAAGACCTATGATGGAGGTGCTGAAAAAAGCAGGGCTGACCAACGTGGCGGCGGTGGTGACCAGATATTTTGGAGGTACACTTCTTGGAACCGGAGGGCTTGTGAGGGCTTATTCTGCTGCCGTTCAAGAAGGGTTAAAAAACAGCCGGATCATCACCAAATGTCTGGGGGTCCGTCTGCGCATCGAGACGGATTACAACGGGATTGGAAAGCTTCAGTATCTGTTCGGGCAAAAGCAGATTCCCATGACAGATACAGAGTATACGGACAAAGTACAGTTTGTGGTGCTGATCCCGGTATCCCAGGTATCAAAGATGACAAAAGACGTTACGGAATCAACCAGCGGGCAGGCGAAGATCACGGAAGAAGGAAGCCTGTATTATGCGATTATGGACGGAACATATCAGTATTTTTCGTAAAGTGTATGATTCAGAACAGGAGCAGATTTTCGGGCTCCTGTTTTTTTGGTCTTTTTGCGGCTGTTTCGTCATAGGTATAATCTATGAATGGGGGGATCATCATGCCGTTTTTAGAAACCATTGAAAAAGGAATCACAAAAGCAAGGGATTTTGGAGAACTCAGCCGTCTGAATGGAGAGATTGCCATACGGGAGAATCATAGAAAAGAGTGCTTTACGGTCCTGGGGGAAAAATACTATCATTCTCTGAAAGATGGTCAGAAACCGGACTGTACCATCCTGTATCAGGAATTAGAAGCCATTGACCGGGAGCTGGAACAGCTCAGAGGAGAGGTGCAGAGACTGAAAAAAGTCGTGATCTGCCCGAAATGCAGCACGAAGCTTACTTCTTTTGGCACGTTTTGTCCGGTTTGCGGGAGCGAATTAACAAAACGAAATGTCTGTCCGGTCTGCGGGGCGCCTTTGGATCCAGGAGCCAGATTCTGTGTGAACTGCGGCGGCCGGACGACCGGTGCCGATGATGGGGGAGAATAGATCAGATGTATTGCAGCCAGTGCGGAAAGGAAATTCCAGGAGATGCGAAGTTTTGTCCGTCCTGCGGAGTCCGGCAGGATATGGGGGTCATCGCTTCGGACAATATAAGGGTGGAAGTCCGGCCAAAGAAAAAATGGAAAAAGCAAAAAGCACACAGACAGGGGCGCAGGCTGGGCAATTTTCTTGTCAGCGTGATTGCTCTTTGGATCCTGTTTGCGGGAAATAACAAAGTGCCGGACGCCTCTGACCACGCATTCCGGAGGACCAATGCGGCCTATTTTACAGTCCAGAATCAAAGGGAGATGGCGGTCTGTGATGAAAAAGGGACCGTCTGTACCATAGACATTCCCAGAAAGGTGCTCTGCAGTGCAGATCAAAGCAGTCTGGCGTATATAGACCGGGACGGTGAATTGTACGACCTGGAAGACGGAGAGCCGGTCTTTGTGGATGATGCGGTGAGCGATGCACAGTTTTCCTTTTATGGGGACTGCATTGTGTATACCAGAGCCGGACAGGATAAAAGAAGTGAGCTTTGCATCTATACAGTCAGAAACTCGGCGAAGGAACAGGCTGCGGTCACCGCATGCAGCGAATTTGCGGTCTCTCCGGATGGGAAGACCGTAGCTTATGTGGATGCGGGCGGAGGCAGTGCTTTGTATCTTTGGCGTCCTGGCAGAGAAGAGACCAGAGTTGCCGGCAGCATATCCGAGATCCTGTCTGTGGCAGATGACGGGAAAATGGTGGTCTACCGAAAAAAGGACGGCGGACTTTTCTGCAGCCTGGAAGACAAAGAACAAAAGCTTATGGATGCTGACGGAGCCATAGAGGTTGTGCTGAATGAAACACAGACAGAGATTCTTTACACAGGAGATGGGACTGCCTGGTATTATGGTGCAGAACAAAAGGAAGAGGAGCCTGTGCGTCTTTCGGGCGTAAAAGGGACCGTTGTGACCGACTGCTACCGAAAGGATACGGCATATCAGCAGAGGCGGGGACTGATTTTAGGCAGAAAGACCTTAAAAGATATGGTTTTTGCCACTTATGATCGCGGAAACAACGGTTACCGGCTCTATCATCTAAACTGGAACGGAGCATCGGCGGATCCGGTTTTTCACTATGCGGACCAGTTTCAGATCTCCAAAGACGAGCGGTCACTGCTCTGTCTGTCCGGTCAGAAGCTGTACTATATGAAAGATATCCGGGACAGTCAGGACCGGATCTGTTTGAGCGAAGAGATGACAGTCAGTCAGTTTGCGGCGGATCCGGAGCTGAAAAAAATCTGGTTTGTCACTTCAGACCGGAGTCTGTATGACTGTCAGGACCAGGAATATAAAAATCTTTCTTTTGCGGACCGGATGTACGGGTATTACAAAAAAGGAGTTTTGTTTCAGGAAGGGACAGATCTGTACCTTGCAAAGGAAGGGGAAAAGATTCTGGTGGAAGAAAATGTAACGGATGTCAGGCTTACATCATACGATCATGCAGTTCTTGATACCGGGGGTGAATTTTGCTATTTGAAAGACTTTGATCATGCAGTCTGTCTGATCAGCAGCAGGTAATGCGTTTTTTTCCCGTAAAGGTTTGCAAACAGGCAAAGATTATTATATAATCAAAATCATGAAAGCAAAATTAATTAATCACAGACTGGAAGCTGCTGCCATCATTGTGATTCTTACCGTTAGCGTTTTGCTGTTGGATTATGCCCGGTCGTCCAGCAAATATGTGGATACATACAGCCAGGAAAATTTTCTTAATATGATGGAACAGATGAAGCTTCCGTTTACAGACAAACTGAATACCTGCAGGCAGATCGCAGAAGGGATTGACAAGTATTTTACCTCTATGGATGCGAGCCGGGATTTTACGGTGGAAGATCTGCTCCCGTTCCTGGGATATCAGAAGGAAAGTCTGGGCGTCTATGCGGTATGTTTTCTGAATGACAGCGGGCAGATGCTCGCTTCGGATGGGACCTCCCAGAATATTGACATCAGGGACGGACAGATCATGCAGAAGACTACCTGGAAAGGAAAAGATGCGTTTCTTTTTGTGTCGCCGACTGCACCCTTTACCGTCGATGAAAAAGAATATACAGCGGTGGGTGTGATGTATACAACAGAGTATATGTCGGCCACACTTCATCTGACCGCTTACGATCATCAGGCATATTTTCTCATCGTGGATGATGCTTATCAGGTGATTTTTAAAGGACAGCACGTCCTGGATGAAGAACTCCGTTATCACAGGAATTTTTTGGCATGGTATCTGGAAGGCGGGAATATTACCCGGGAAGAGGCAAAACTTTTGGAGAAAGGATTTGCAGAAGAGTCTGCCGGGGTGCTGAGTTCCTGGCACGGAGAAGAGTATTATCTTGCCTATATGTCCATTGAGGGCACAGATTACTTTTTTGTATGTGAGGTTCCGGTCCGTGTGGCTCAGAACATTCTGCAGAAATATCAGGAAGCCATTGTCCGGGTGCTGAGTGTGATCTTTTTTACGGTTTTCATCATCGGTATCCTGTTTTTTATCTGGAACAACAGCCGGAATATGCGGGCAAAGAACCGGGAGCTTCAGTACCGTGAGAAGATGTTTGGGATCCTGTCGGATCATACGGACCAGGTGTATGCCCTTCTGTCAGCGGATATGAAGTGGGCGGAGTATATCAGCCCAAACTTAGAGCGGATTCTGAAGATCGGTTTTGAGGTCCTTGCAGATCCGGTTGCGGCGCTGAACCGTCTTCCGGATGACCCGTCTCTGGTGATCGATGAGGAGGCAGTGGGCATGCTGCAAAATGGAGAGGCCTGGCATGACGGAGAATATTTTCAGAGCACCGTGGGGGCTGTGCAGAAGTATTTGGAGCGCACGATTATCCGGGTGTCGGTGGAAGGATCGGAGAAGCTCCTGGCCATTGTCACAGACCGGACGCTGGAACAGGAGAACCGCAGCAGACTGCGCACGGCTTTGGATATTGCAGAGGAGGCGAACCGGTCCAAAAGTACGTTTCTTTCCAGCATGAGCCATGACATTCGGACTCCTATGAATGCGATTATGGGGTTTTCCACTCTTTTGTACCGGGATGCAAAAAAGCCGGAAAAGGTTCGGGAATATACCCGGAAGATTACATCTTCCGGCCATCACCTGCTCAGCCTGATCAATGATGTGCTGGATATGAGCAAGATTGAGTCCGGCAAAGCCACCCTGAGTTTGGCTGACGAAAATATCGCAGAGATCGTGGAAGGTATTGATACGATCGTCCGTTCTCAGATGAAAGAAAAAGAACATACATTTGAGATTCGGATTAAAGATATCCGGCATGAGGATGTAGCGCTGGATAAGTTAAGATTCAACCAGATTCTTTTAAATCTTCTGTCCAACGCGATAAAATATACCCCGGAAAAAGGATATATATCATTGACACTGCAGGAGCTGCCTCAGCACTCTGCACAGCTGGCACGATATCGAATCGAAGTGGCGGACAATGGTTACGGGATGAGTCCGGAATATGTCAAAAAGATTTTCTGCGCGTTTACAAGAGAAGAGAACCAGACCATCAACCAAATCCAGGGTACAGGCCTTGGGATGGCGATTACAAAAAATCTGGTGGATCTGATGGGCGGCAATATCTCTGTGAAAAGCGAGCAGGGAAAAGGTTCTGTTTTTACTGTGGAACTGGAATTCTATATCAATGAAAAGACGGACAGCAGCCGTTTCTGGGAAGAACAGGGGATTGCAAGGATGCTGGTGATGGACGATGCAAAGCGGTCCTGCGAAAGTATCCTTGCGGCTATGGAGGAAACGAAGGTTCTTGTGGACTACGTTCTGGACGGTAAAACAGCAGTTTCCATGACTGAAGCAGCAAAAAAGGCCGGTCATCCATACAATGTGGTACTTCTGGACTGGAAGATGCCGGATATGGACGGGATTGAGGCGGCGGGAAAGATCCGAAAGTTTCTTTCCCCGGATGTTTCCTGGCTTATTATGACCGGCTATGACTGGACGGAGTTTGCGGAGGAAGCGTGGGATGCGGGGGTGGATGCTGTTCTGCCCAAGCCGTTCTTTTTAAGCAGTCTCCGGCATAAAATCGATGAGCTTCGTAAAAAAGCGCAGAAGCCCAAAGAAGAAGATCCGTCGGCGGTTACCGGGGTTTTGGAAGGGATGCATATCCTGGTGGCGGAGGACAATGATCTGAATGCGGAGATCTTATGCGAACTTCTTGACATGGCAGGGGCCAGCTGTGAGGTCTGTGAAAACGGCCGGCAGACCGTAGAAGCATTTGAACGGTCAGAAGAAGGGCAGTACCAGCTGATTCTCATGGATGTTCAGATGCCGGTTATGGGAGGCTATGAAGCCACCAGATTGATTCGGGATCTGGAACATCCAGAAGCACGTACCATTCCCATTGTGGCCATGACAGCCAACGCATTTACGGAAGATATCAACCGGGCTTTGGAGGCCGGTATGAATGCGCACGTGGCGAAGCCCGTGGATATGGGCGTGCTGGAAGCGACTGTACGGGAGGTGCTGGAGGTTTTGTCTACTGCAGATGACAGACGCTGATCTGGTCTTTCGGCGAAGGAAAAAGCTGCCGGCCAAAAAAGGAATACCGCCAAAGAAGGGAATGTTATGTACAAAATCCTGATCATCGAGGATGACAATACCATCGCCGAATCCGTTCGGCGCCATCTGGAGAAATGGGGCAGCCAGGCGGAATGTGTGACAGATTTCGCAGGAGTACTGGAGCATTTTGTTCGTTTTTCTCCTCAGCTGGTGCTGGTGGATATTGGGCTGCCATTTTATAATGGATATTATTGGTGCCAGGAGATCCGGAAGCTCTCCCAGGTTCCGATCCTCTTTCTTTCCTCTGCGTCCGACAATATGAACATTGTCATGGCCATGAATATGGGCGGAGATGATTTTATCACCAAGCCCTTTGATCTGGAAGTACTGTCCGCCAAGGTTCAGGCGATTCTCCGACGGGCATATGCGTTCCAGAGCCAGCCGGCATCTGTCATGGAGTGGGGCGGCGCGGTTTTGAATTTGTCGGATATGTCATTAAATTTTGCCGGACAGCGGGTGGAGTTGTCAAAGAATGAATTTCGGATTCTGCAGATTCTCTATGAACATGCAGGAAAGACGGTGAGCCGGGAAAATATCATGAAGCGTTTGTGGGATGATGAATGTTTCGTGGACGACAACACCCTGACGGTCAACATCAACCGCTTACGGCGCGGACTCAAAGAAATCGGGCTTGCAGACTTTATACAGACAAAAAAAGGCGTAGGCTATCAGCTGGGCCAGGGGAGGAACAATGAATAAAACTTCTGTAAAAAAGATGGCAGGAGTATATATAAAAGAGCACCGGACAGTCCTGGCAGTTTTTGCCGTGGCTGCCGTGCTTTTTTATTTTATTGCTGGACTGTATGGCTATCAGGACTCCATCAAGCATATGTCCTATGCGTTGTTTCTGGTACTGATCTTTGGACTTTTCGTGGGGATTTTGGGATGTGTGAGGTACATTCGGCACCTGAATGCTTTGTGGGATGCCGGACAGCGGGATGGAGAGCGGGGGGATAGCCTGCCCAAAGCCCGTACGACGGCAGAGCAGTATCTATATGATATCATCTCCGATCTGGAACAGGAGAGGCGGTATTTTTTGTCAGAATACGATGAGAAAAAACAGGATATGGCGGATTACTACACCATGTGGACGCACCAGATCAAGACGCCCATCGCTGCACTGCGCCTGCTTCTGCAGGATGAGGAACATCCATGGCCCAAACAGGCCAGGGAAGAGCTTTTTAAAATCGAACAGTACGCGCAGATGGCCTTATCTTATGCCCGTCTGGACAGTCTGTCCGGGGATCTGCTCCTGACAGACTGTGACATATGTCAGGTTGCCAGACAGGCAGTCAGGCAGTATTCGGTGTTGTTCATCGGCAGTGGGCTTTCTTTTACCATGGAAAGATGCAGCTGCCATGCAATAACGGACGAAAAATGGCTTTCGTTTGTAATTGGACAGGTTCTCTCCAACGCATTGAAATATACTTCCCATGGACAGATTCAGATCTATGGTGCAAACAGGCGAAAAGAAAGGACAGAAGGAGCGGCCTCCTATCTGGTAATAGAGGACACCGGGATCGGAATCAGTGAAAGCGATCTGCCCCGTATTTTTGAGCGGGGATTTACCGGATACAATGGCCGGCTCTGCAAAAAGTCCACCGGGATCGGACTGTATCTGTGCCGTCAGATTCTGGACCGGCTGGGACATACGATCGAAGTACAGTCGGTGATGGGACAGGGAACAAAGGTGTTTTTGGGCTTTGGGCAGGAAAAGGTGCTGCTGTCTGAATGATCCGGTTGGTTTGCCAGGAAACCGCTTGGGGCTGTCAGGTTCGCATAACTTTTTATATAAGGGCAGCAAGCACTTTTGGCGCGTAGGATCTGCTCACATGTAAAACGGTGTCATCAATCAGGATGATATCATTGTTCTGAAGGGTTCTGATTTTGCTTAAAGAGACGATACAGCTTTGCGTACATTTGATGAATCCATATGGATATAAAGCAGCTAACTCCTGGCTGAGCGTCCCATATTTTTTGTAGATGCCATGGGATGTGTGGATGGTGATATGGTGTTGCTGACTCTGCAGGTAATAAATATCGCAGATCTTTATTCTGGAGATCTGAGATTTGGTTTTCAGAAGATAGATCTGCTGATTGTCTGTGTACTGCTGCATTGCTTCTAGGAGTGCAGATTCTCCGTAAGCGGCAAGAAAAGATCTGATATCCGTTAGGATGTTTGACTGCAGGGATTTGTTTGTCATTGGTTGGTTCCTTTTTTCATTGGTAGCTGTTGTTTTTATAATGGTTACATAAATATATACGATTGTGAGAATGCTTTTCGACAAAAAATGAGATTTATCTGAAAGAAATTTCCGGATTTGCTGTTTTGGGTGCCGGATTTGATGATGGATTTGCAGTGGGCTGAAATATGGAGTAAAGTCAAACAGGATACACCGAAACAGGAATTAAAAGAATATAGGAGACATAAACAGGCTGATATCCTGATTATGGCAGATAGGCATATGAAGCGCTGTCGAGAGAGGATGTAAAGCCGTGTATGGAATAAGAAAAATCGACAGCAGGATAAATAAAAATCTGTGAATCCAGGTGTGATTTTTGCTGTTTATGTTGAAAAATGTATAAATAAATGTTATGATGAAGAAACAAAAAGAAGAAAATGTTTCACAGTATAACAAAATGAGCAACAAAAATCATATATACTTACCCAAATGGATAGAAAACAGGTGGGTATATGAAAGATGATACAGAAAAAGAGGAATGTACAGAAGAGGGAGGTATTAATATGGCAGTATTGGCAAAACCGATTAATAAAGTATCTGTAATTCAGGAAAGAGACTCCCGTAAATTCGTACAGGATTTTAATAATAACAGGGTATCAAAAGAGTTTTTAGATGTATGTAAAAAAGCGGGGAGTCTGTTTGGAAAGCGCAAATAATAAAAAGCATACTTGCATTGCATATTTTAATCCTGATGTGGAAGTTTACAATAAAGCGCATCAGGATTTATTATGGAAATTTAATGCCGGAGATGGTTATGATAATTTCAATGATTTCGTATCAGAAGAAGCGATAGGGTATGCAAACAATGGCAATGGTGTTACCTACTTGGTTTGGAATATTTTTTGTGGAGAAGATGGCAGTGAAGTCAAAAGAGAGTTAGTAGCTTATTATACATTGGCTGCAACATCCATTCCATATGTAGACCGAATTCGTTTAGATGAAGAGGAAGCAAAAATATCAGGGAAAGAATTTGATATACAGACTTGTGGGATTTCTGCTCTTGAAATTAAGATGTTTGCTGTGAACGAAAAGTATCAGGATACATTTTATGAATATGAAGGAATAGAATTGCCGGTATCGGCATGGGTTATGCGGAGTATCATTGATGAGGCGAATTCTATGATTAATACAGTGTTGGGATTTAAAGCTTTATTTTTACACGCGCTTCCAAATGCAGAAAAGTTCTATGAAAATAATGGCTTTCATCCTGTAGAAGAAAACATGCAGCCTTTACATAGTGTAGATTCTGATTATAAAGCGATGTATTTATCTCTAAGGAAGGTTCATATGAATTATGATGATTGACAGGGCATATCGGATGTAGAAGACTGATATGCTCTGCTTTTATGATTTTTCATTCCTTGGTTGGAAGGGACATTTTTCTGATTTAAGACATGTTTACAAAAGAAGAACTCACCAGGCAAAGAGTGCGAATGCGGGGGAGGATGCCACACCATTGATTGAAAAGACGCTTTGAGTAGTGGAGTCTAATTTAACCCGTTGTACTATTTGTGTAATGTCTGGTTGATAAATATGGTAATATCCAAAACTCGTATCAACTGAGTTTCGGATAAAGTGACTTCAATTTCTCACGACATCCCCTAATTTGAAATGCCAGTTTACAGTCCGGGTTTCTGCATTGCATTCCTGTTCCCACACCCTCAGTTCCCTGTTCAGATCTTCCAAATAATCTATCCTGTAGGCAAAGCATTGGCGGGTCATTGCGTTCAACTCTATTTCAGCAATGTTCAGCCAGCTCCCATGTACCGGTGTATGATAGATTTCCAGGCGTTTCGCTAAACGCCTGGCCTCATCTGGTTTGTACCGTTTGTACAGAGATGCTTCCGCATGGATATTCAGGTTGTCCATAACAAGGATCACTTTTTCGTACCCCGGGTAGCATTCGTCCAACAGATAACGGATTTCCTCCGCCCAGTCGGTTGCCTGACGCTGTTTCCGAACTGCTATGTGCCGCCATCCTGCCAATGGCTCCGTAAACACAAAGATGCTGCATGTCCCTTTCCGGGCGTATTCCGAATCCGTCTTTTGTGTATCACCTGGCCGCATGGGCAGTGGCTCCTTTGTTTCCCCAAGCAGCTGGTAAGGTTTTTCATCCATGCATAGGACGGGACACCGGGGGTCATAGGACATCTCGTAAACATCCAGGATATCCTCCATGCGTGCCACAAACACGGCGTTTTCTTTCAGGGGTATGCACCAGTAAACATTCAGGTAAGATCTAAGTTCCATTTTTTTAAAATATCACGGATAGCATCTTTACCTATGGGCGTATCCAGCACCACCCTTAATTTTTCTTCCAGGAGGCACAGAGTC
>ERZ808046.661-NODE-661-length-24020-cov-8.440254_pt1 | contig 24020 bp, 21 predicted proteins | sample MGYA00380196_ERZ808046 | MGnify/ENA primary metagenome ERZ808046 (study PRJEB31490, sample SAMN06133421) | mouse gut metagenome | isolation source: Z6_2 | host: mice | place: China: Chengdu | collected 2015-05 ...
TTATTAAAGAATTTTCGAAGACTTTCTAAAAGCACTATTTAATTATCAAGGTTCATGTTCCTGCCGCCGTTCTCGCGACGACTTGAATATCTTACCAGATCTTTTTCGCTTTGTCAACATCTTTTTTAACTTTTTTTCAAGTTTTTTTGACATTCACTTTTCAGCGAAAAAGAAACGGAGAAAGAGGGATTTGAACCCTCGCGCCGGTCACCCGACCTACACCCTTAGCAGGGGCGCCTCTTCAGCCACTTGAGTATTTCTCCGGACACGCCATTTCGTGACGCATGGGTTATTATACTAAAAATGAAAAGAATTGTCAACCATTTTTTTCATTTTTCTGATACTTTCCTGAATTCTTTTTTCGACCAGCTCTGCAATCTCGTTTGTTTTCATCATCTTGTAGTCTTCATAGTACAAAGGCTCCAGATATTGTACTGTCACCGTCACCGGTTTTATAGATCCGGTGTCAAAGACTTTATAGGAATCTGTGATTGCCACCGGTACGATGGGACATCGGGCCTTTGTGGCACATTTAAAAGAACCGCCTTTGAATTCGCCTACTGCATTCTGATTTTTGGAGCGGGTCCCTTCCGGAAAGATCAGAAAATTTTTCCCTTTGGATACTTCCTCACTTACTTTTCCGATCACTTTCATAGCCTGACGGACATCTTCTCTGTCCATGGAATAGGCTTCCATGATCTGAAAGATTTTATTCAGAAACGGAAGATGCTCCAGTTCTTTTTTCATAACCACAGAAAAAAAGTCAGGAGAGCCATCCAGAAGGGCCAGCACATCGTACAGGCCCTGATGATTGGGAAAATACATAAAGCTCTGATCTTTTGGAAGATGCTCAATCCCAAAAGAGCGAACGGTTACGTTTCCTCCTTGATTGGCATAGAAGACAATTTTCTTAAAAAGAGCAAGTTTCTTCTGGTCCGATATCCGGTCTCTGTTCTTTGCATAAAAGCAGAGTTTCAGATACCAGTAAGGTACTCTCAGAATATTTTTTAATACCATCAGCCATATTCGTCTCATATCTCTTCCTGCTCTTCTGCTGTGGTGACGTCTTCACCTGGTTTTTCCTCTTCTTCTGCATCACTTCTTACTTCTTCGCGAACTTTTGCGATATTGGCAACTTTGATGCCCGCCTCATAATCCACGTTCATCAATTTAACTCCGGAAGTAATCCGTTTTAATACAGAGATTTCCCTGCAGCCGGTTCTTATGATAATTCCTTCATTGGTAATCATCATAATTTCATTTTCTTCATTGACCGCTTTTGCACCCATGACAAAACCTGTTTTTTCCATGATCTTATAACATTTCAGACCTTTTCCGCCCCGATTCTGTACATGGAATTCTGTAATGCGTGTTCTCTTGCCGTAGCCGCCCTCCGACACAATCAGAAGATATTCTCCCTGAGTATCAAGCTGCATGGCTACCACTTCATCCCCATCTTCCAGATTCATGCCAATGACACCCATGGAAACTCTTCCGGTGGTGCGCACATCTTTTTCGTGGAAACGGATACTCATACCATTTTTCGTAATCAAAATGATATCTTTTTCTCCGTCTGTCACTTTTACTTCAATCAACTGATCATCTTCCCGAAGGCTGATGGCCTGGAGACCATTTTTGCGGATATTGGCATATTCCGTCATGCGGGTCTTTTTGATGATTCCGTTATTTGTGGCCATAACCAGGTAACTTTCCTGATCAAATTCCTTGATGGCAATCACTGCCGTAATCTTCTCCTCCGGCAGAAGCTGGAGCAGATTGATGATTGCCGTACCCCTGGCCGTCCTTCCCGCTTCGGGAATTTCATACGCTTTCAGACGGTATACCCTTCCAAAATTTGTAAAGAACATAATATAGTGATGGGTAGTGGCCATGAAGATTTCTTCGATAAAATCTTCTTCTAATGTCTGCATACCTTTAATGCCTTTACCGCCCCGGTTCTGACTTTTGAAATTATCCACGGTCATCCGCTTGATGTATCCAAGATGCGTCATAGTAATAACCGTATCGCGAACCGGAATCAGGTCTTCCATACTGATATCAAATTCATCATATCCGATCTTCGTCCGGCGATCATCACCAAATTTGTCGCAAATCAGCAGAATTTCTTCTTTGATCACTCCGAGAAGTTTTTTCTCATCTGCCAGAATAGACTCCAGGTACTGGATTTTTTCCATCAATTCTTTATATTCTTTCTCGATTTTGTCCCGCTCCAGCCCGGTCAGTGCACGCAGACGCATATCCACGATGGCCTGAGCCTGCACATCATCCAGATCGAATTCTTCGATTAAAGAAGCTTTGGCGATCTGTACATTCTCTGAACTGCGGATAATCTGAATCACCCGGTCGATATTGTCAAGGGCAATCAGCAGTCCCTGCAGAATATGTGCCCGCTCTTTTGCTTTATTGAGCTCATATTTGGTCCTTCTGGTCACCACATCTTCCTGATGCATCAGATAATATTTCAGCATGTCCAGAAGATTCAAGACTTTTGGCTCATTGTTGACCAGTGCCAGCATAATCACACCGAACGTATCCTGGAGTTGGGTATGCTTATAGAGCTGATTTAAAATCACATTGGGATTCACATCTTTTCGAAGTTCAATATTGATCCGCATGCCTTCCCGGCTGGATTCATCGTTGATATAAGTAATGCCGTCAATCTTTTTTTCTTTTACCATATCAGCAATTTTTTCGATCAGACGGGCTTTATTAACCATGTAAGGAAGTTCTGTCACAATGATTCGGTTCTTTCCTCCCGGCATGGCTTCGATGTTGCTGACCGCACGGACGCGGATCTTTCCCCGGCCGGTGCGGTAGGCTTCATTGATGCCTGACGTTCCCAGGATCTCCGCACCTGTAGGAAAATCCGGACCTCTTACAATATCCAGAACTTCTTCGATCTGAGTATCCCTCTCTTCCTCAACCCGGTTATCTATGATCTTCACCACAGCTTTTATGACTTCACGCAGATTATGGGGCGGGATATTGGTTGCCATGCCGACCGCTATTCCGGTCGTTCCGTTTACCAGAAGATTGGGATATCTGGAGGGCAGAACCAAAGGCTCCTTCTCCGTCTCATCAAAGTTCGGTCCAAAGTCTACGGTATCTTTGTTAATATCCGCCAGCATTTCCATGGAAATTTTACTCAGGCGGGCCTCCGTATAACGCATGGCCGCCGCACCGTCGCCGTCCATGGAACCAAAATTTCCGTGGCCGTCCACCAGAGGATAACGGGTGGACCAGTCCTGGGCCATATTGACCAAAGCTCCATAGATAGAACTGTCCCCGTGAGGATGATATTTACCCATGGTATCTCCGACGATGCGGGCACATTTTCGATGAGGCTTGTCAGGACCATTATTCAATTCGATCATGGAGTATAACACCCGGCGCTGAACCGGTTTTAATCCGTCTCTTACATCCGGAAGCGCTCTGGAGGCAATGACACTCATGGCGTAACTGATGTAAGATTCTTCCATGGTTTCTTTTAAGTCTACTTCATGGACTTTATCAAAAATATTGTCTTCCATACTTTTCTATTCCTCGTTTTCCGGTTAAATATCCAGGTTCTTCACATACTTTGCATTGGCTTCGATGAATTCTTTTCTCGGCTCTACTTTATCTCCCATCAAGGTAGTGAACGTCAGATCAATCTCCGAAGACTGTTCTTCATCCATGGTTACTTTCAGAAGAATCCGTTTCTCCGGATCCATGGTGGTTTCCCAAAGCTGCTCTGCGTCCATCTCTCCGAGTCCTTTATAACGCTGAATCTTATTATTCTGATCCCTTCCAATCTCTGCCAGAATCGCACTCAATTCTTCATCGGAATAGGCATACCATACTTTTTTATTTTTTTCCACTTTAAAAAGAGGCGGCTGAGCCAGATAGACATAACCCTGCTTGATCAGCTCCGGCATAAAACGATACATAAAGGTCAGCAAAAGAGTGCTGATATGCGCACCGTCCACATCTGCATCCGCCATGATGATAATCTTGTGATAGCGCAGTTTGGTAATATCAAAATCTTCATGAATTCCGGTTCCAAAAGCAGAAATCATGGATTTGATCTCGTCGTTGGCATAAATCCGGTCAAGTCTTGCTTTTTCTACATTGAGAATCTTACCCCTGAGGGGAAGAATCGCCTGAGTCATACGATTTCTGGCCGTTTTGGCAGAACCACCTGCAGAATCTCCCTCCACCAGATAAATCTCGCATTTTGCAGGATCCTTGTCCGAACAGTCTGCCAGTTTTCCCGGGAATGCAAATCCGTCCAGAGCAGATTTTCTTCTGGTGAGTTCTCTTGCCTTTCTGGCCGCCTCTCTGGCCCGCTGTGCCAGGATAGACTTTTCCAGAATCTGTTTTGCTACCTGAGGATTTTGTTCCAGATATATGGTCAGCCTCTCCGAGACAATACCATCCACAGCACTTCTTGCCTCTGTGTTGCCAAGGCTGTGCTTGGTCTGTCCGCCGAACTGAGGTTCGCTGATCTTAATACTGATGATTGCAGTCAGACCTTCCCGGATATCCTCCCCGGACAAATTGCTCTCGGTATCCTTTAAAAGCTTGTTTTTTCTGGCATAATCATTGAAGGTCTTGGTAACCGCACTTTTAAACCCTGCAAGATGGGTTCCTCCTTCATGAGTATTGATGTTGTTTACAAAACTGTAGCAGTTTTCCGTATAAGAATCATTGTGCTGAAAAGCAACTTCCACCTGCACCCCGTCTTTCAACCCTTCACAGTAGATGATATCTTCATAGATCGGTGACGTGCTTCGATTCAGATACTGCACAAATTCTTTGATGCCGCCCTCATAGTGATATACTTTGGAACGGATGGGGTCTTCCCTTTCATCGGTCAGTGTAATCTTCAGACCTTTGGTTAAAAATGCCATCTCCCGAAGCCGGATCTGCAGAGTTTTAAAATCAAACTCTGTCACTTCAAACATCTCTTTATCCGGGAGAAACGTAACGGTTGTCCCGGTCAGATTCGGCTTGCAGGTACCGATGACTTCCAGTGGATAACATACTTTTCCTCTTTCGTACCGCTGTCTGTAAAGCTTTCCTTCGCTGCAGATGGTCACCTCCAGCCACTCAGAAAGCGCATTGACCACCGATGCGCCTACCCCGTGCAGACCTCCGGACACTTTATATCCGCCGCCGCCAAATTTGCCGCCGGCATGTAATACGGTAAATACAACTTCCACTGCAGGTTTTCCGGCTTTATGATTGATCCCGGTGGGAATCCCCCTTCCGTCATCCTCCACCGTAATGGAATTATCTTCGTGAATCGTCACTTGTATATGATGGCAGTATCCGGCCAGAGCCTCATCAATGGAATTGTCCACAATCTCATATACCAGATGATGAAGGCCGCGAAAAGAAGTATCATCAACATACATTCCCGGCCTTTTTCTGACCGCTTCGAGTCCCTCTAAAATCTGGATCTGGTCTGCACCATATTCTTCTATACTCATCTGTCTGCCTCCTGAATCATGATCTTTTACAGCCGCCAAGCCATTGCGCGGCATAGGTGTAAACAGTAACACTAATTTTCTGCAGTTACCTTTCCATCTGTTACCCGGTACACTTTATTGATGGAAAACCGGTGATCTATCAATTCATCCAGTCCGGTACAGGTAATCAAGGTCTGTACATTCTGAATGCTGTTTAATAAATAGTTTTGCCTGCTGTTGTCCAGTTCAGACAAAACATCGTCCAGTAAAAGAACGGGAGTGTCATGGATTACCCTTTTTACCAGCTCAATTTCAGACAGCTTTAAAGAAAGTGCTGCCGTTCGCTGCTGGCCCTGGGAACCAAATCTGCGGATGTCAATTCCGTTCACCACAAAAGAAAGGTCATCCCTGTGGGGACCTGTGGTAGTCGTTTTCTGTCTCAGATCTCTCTCCATACTTCTGGATAGCTGCTCTGCAAAAGAAGTCTCATCTACATCCGCCTCATATTCCAGAACCATTTCTTCTCGGTTTCCCGTAAGCTGACCATGAATTTTAAAAATAATCTGGTTCAGCTCCTCTGAAAACTTCCTTCTTCTTACAATCAGCTGTGTCCCATATTCCACAAGCTGCAGATCCAAAACTTCCAGAACATCTCGATAATCCGGCCGGTGAGCCATCTCTTTTAAAAGCTTATTGCGCTGAAGTACTACTTTGTTGTAATTGGAGAGATGATGAAGATAAATCTTATCCAGTTGACATAATTCTATATCAAGGAATCGTCTTCTTTCAGACGGTCCATTTTTTATAATACTTAAATCCTCGGGAGAAAAAAATACAAAATGAATGATACCAAACAGCTCACTTGCCCGTTTGATGGGAATCCCGTCAATGGCAATTCCCTTTGTCCTGTTTTTTCGAAGATGCATATCGATCTTATGTTCGATTCCTTTTTTTTCGACCAATGTACGGATATGTGCCTCCTCTTTGGAAAAACAGATCAATTCCCGGTCCTTGGAGCTTCTGTGTGACTTTGTTGTTCCGCTTACATAGACTGCTTCAAGAATATTTGTTTTACCCTGTGCGTTATCGCCATAAAAGATATTTGTATTCGGATCAAACGTCAGGCTGAGCGTTTTGTAATTCCGATAATTTTGCAGATTCATCGATTTTATGACCATAACACGCACCAAACCATTACTTTACAATCTGGATGGTCTCACCGCCGCATTCGATGCGATCTCCGTCATAAAGTTTTTTCCCTCTTTGATATTCCGTCTCTCCGTTGACCTTTACATGCCCTTCTTTGATCATGAACTTTGCATCCACACCGGAGCTGACCGTTCCTGCAGCTTTCAGAGCCTGGCCAAGTTTTATATAATCATCCTTTAGCTGGATTGTCAACATCATACGTTCTACCTCCTACCTATACTGCAGCTGAATTAAAGTTTACCGGAAGGATCAGGTAGATATACGTTTCTTCCTCATTGCGGATATAACAGGGCGCTTTTGGATTTACCATATAGACTGTGATATTTTCATCGTCGATGACTCGAAGAGCATCAATCAAGAATTTTGGGTTAAAACCAATCATGATGTCCTTTCCCTCTTTATCGATATCAATATCTTCCTTCATGGAACCAAGCTGGGAGTTAATCTTAATCTCCATATTGGAATCCGTCACATGGAAGATGATTGGCTTTTTGTCACCTTCTTTTACCAGAAGGGTTGCCCGGTCAATACAGCTTAAAAGTTCTCTTTTGTTGATGGCAAATTTTGTCTCGTAATCGTTTGACAACATTTGATTGATCTTAAAATACTCTCCTTCAATCAGCCTGGAAACGACCATTGTAGTATCAAATTCAAAGACAATATGATTATTGGTAAAAAAGATATGTACCTCATCTTCCACTTCTCCGGACAAAATTTTACTGATTTCCTGCAGAGATTTGCCTGGAACAACCACCTTCCGGTCGGAATAATCCTCTTTCAGTTCGATTTTTCGGATGGAAATCCGATGTCCGTCCAAGGATACGACTTTTAACTCATTCTGATGTACTTCGAAGAGCTCTCCGGTCATTAGTTTATTGTTGTCATTGTCTGCAATGGAGAAAATCGTCTGACGGATAATCTCCTTTAAGGTAAACTGGGAAATACATAAAAAATCGTTTTTTTCAATGTAGGGAAGATAGGAAAAATCTTCGCCCGATTTACCGGATATATGAAAATTGGCTTTTTCGCAGATAATGGAAATCTGGTAGTTGCTGTTGCTTTCGATGGTAATGTCGTTATCCGGAAGTTTTCTGACAATCTCCGCAAACACTTTGGCATCTACTGCAATAATCCCTTTTTGTTCGATGGTGCCTTCGATCCTGGTCTCGATGCCAAGTTCCATATCGTTGGCTGTCAGTCTGATCTCATTGGTAGAAGCGTCGATCAGGATGCATTCTAAGATAGCCATAGTGGTCTTGGAGGGAACTGCCTTCGATACAATATTAACGCCTTTTAGCAGATTTGCTTTGGAACAGATTAACTTCATGTGAATAACTCCTTTCGGTGGGTAAGTGTATCTGTATCAGGTGTAAATCCGTCTTCATAGTAGTAGGAGGTGTGGATTTGTGAATAAGCTCGAAACCACCTGAAAATAAAGGAAAATATCAATAGAGAAAGATGTGGAAATCCAGGGAGGATCCGGTTCAAAAAAAGGAAGTTATGAACACCTTCGAAAAAGTTCTGAACTTTTCCACATCTTATGTACATGCTGTTCACAGGGAAATGTGAATAATCCTGTAAAAATTTAGGGTATGTGTTTCTTCATATTATATATGGGAATAATTCTAAGGGGTTCTAACTGGTGCTCAGCTTTTTACGGATGATGTCAATGTTGTTTTTTAGCTTGGTATCGTTTTTCTGAAGCTTTTCCCGCACTTTATTGTCACCGCTGATGACTGTGGAATGGTCCCGGTTCCCTAAAAGGATTCCGATATTTTTATAGGAAGTGTCCGTGATCTCCCGGCATAGGTGCATGACAATCTGCCGGGGTGTTACAATATCGGCATTTCTCTTACCCCCGATGATATCGCTGGCAGAAACTCCGAAATGTTCTGCGACCACCTCCAAAATAACCTGAGGCGTGACGATTCGCTTGTCATTGGGTGAGATGATGTCTTTTAGCACTTCTTCTGCCAGAGCAATATTGATTTCCCGTTTTTCCAGGTTGGAGAGAGCTACCAGTTTATTCAGGGCGCCTTCTAGTTCCCGGATATTGGATTTGATATTGGTGGCAATATAGCGTATCACTTCATCTTCTATGTTGTAACCGTCAATCTCTTCTTTTTTACGGAGAATCGCCATTCTGGTTTCATAATCAGGAGACGAGATATCAGCAATCAGACCCCATTCAAAACGGGACTGAAGCCTTGCCTCTAATGTTTCGAGGTCTTTTGGCGGCCGGTCGCTGGAGACGATGATCTGCTTGTTGGCTCCGTGAAGGGCGTTGAACGTATGGAAAAATTCTTCCTGGGTACTTTCTTTTCCTATAATAAACTGAATATCATCGATGAGAAGTACGTCAATATTGCGGTATTTTTCCCGGAATTTGGTCATACTGGTGTTATTGCCGTTTCGGATGGAATCAATCAGTTCGTTGGTAAATACTTCCGAGGTGACATACAAAACCTTTTTGGAAGCGTCTCTTTGCAGGATGTAGTGGGCAACGGAATGCATCAGATGGGTTTTTCCAAGTCCCACACCTCCGTATAAGAATAAAGGATTATATTCTTTTCCCGGAGATTCCGCCACCGCCACAGATGCGGCATGGGCAAAACGGTTGTTGCTTCCTATGACAAAGGTCTCAAAGGTATATTTTGGATTCAGGTTTGTGTTCTGGCCGTCCTGGGAACCGGAAGTACTGGCTGAATGACCGGTTGATTTGGGAATCAGAGGCTTTTCTTTTTCTGCTTCTTCTTCTGTGATAATCTTGATTTCATACTCTGTTCCCATGGCCTCAGCCACGGCAACATAGAGAAAAGTCTTGTATTTGTTGTCTATATAAGTAACGGCCTGTTCAAATGGAGCTGTTATTTTCAGAATGTTATTTTCTATGCGAAAGATCTTCAAAGGCAGAAGCCAGGTTTTAAAAGCCACATCTGACAATCCGTTGTCCTGGCGGATTGTCTGCAGGATCCCATTCCACTTTTTACTTAACAGTCCCAATTGTGTATCCATATCCTTATCTCCTGAATTCTATATAATGCTACTCTCTCAAACTACATAATACAATAAATTTGCAAAGATATCAACAATTATCTGTTTCTTGCGTGAAAAGGACGTGGATATTTAGAAGAATTATCCACAAGTTATTCACATTTCGGTGGATAACTTGTGGAAATCGATTTTTTTGTGGATTAAAAAGGTTTTGCTTGACTTCTCAGGAATGTCTGCGTATAATTGAAATAGTGTTTTTTAGCATGTGACAAGCATGGATCAATATGAATAGAGTAAGGAGGTGCCTTGATTATGAAAATGACATTTCAGCCGAAAAAACGTTCCAGAGCGAAGGTTCATGGTTTCCGCGCAAGAATGAGTACTCCGGGCGGAAGAAAAGTTTTAGCAGCCAGAAGATTAAAGGGAAGAAAGAAATTATCAGCGTAGGCCGCATATATGTGGCCTTTTCTTCTAGGCTTTTATAAGGAGAATCCATGAAATTTTCAGAATCTTTAAAGCGTAATGGAGATTTTCGCAAGGTATATGCCGGGGGAAAGTCTTACGCCAACCGTTATCTTGTCCTGTATGTCCTGAATAATGGGACAAACGGGAACCGTCTTGGAATCTCTGTCAGTAAAAAAGTCGGCAACAGCGTGATCAGACACCGCATCACCCGTCTGATCCGAGAAAGTTACCGGATACGGGAAGATTTGTTCAATAGTGGTTTGGACATGGTCGTCGTCGCAAGGAAGAGTGCAAAGGATAAAACCTGCCAGGAGATTGAAAGTGCACTGCTTCATCTTGGGAAACTTCACGGAATATTAAAATGAAGAATGTATGTATTTGTCTGATCAAGTGGTATCAGAAGTATCTGTCACCGTTAAAAAACACAAAATGCCCTTATTATCCAAGCTGTTCCCAGTATGGTTTAGAGGCCATAGAGCGATATGGAGCAGTCAAAGGGGGACTTTTGGCTTTGTGGAGAATTATAAGGTGCAATCCCTTTTCCAGAGGAGGGTATGATCCGGTTCCGTAGATATGGACAGCCGGAGTGCGAATGTTGCTCACAGACCAGGGCGTCTGTGATATAAGGAGGTTTATTTTGGCAGGTATTTTATTGACCCAGAACAGTACACTGATCGTCGGTGATGTGGCAAGGATCCTTGGATGGATCATGAATATATTGTTCGACTTTTTAAAAAATGTGTTCGGAATTCAGAATATCGGTCTTTGCATTATTCTGTTTACCGTGATCATCTATCTTTTGCTGCTGCCTCTTACGATCAAACAGCAGAAATTTTCCAAGTTATCTGCGAAGATGAATCCGGAGCTTCAGCAGATCCAGAAAAAGTACAAGAATAAAAAAGACAATGAATCCATGATGGCCATGAATGAGGAGAACCAGGCGGTTTATGCCAAGTACGGAGTGTCTCCCACAGGAAGCTGTCTGCAGCTTTTGATCCAGCTTCCGATTCTTTTGGCTCTTTATCGCGTGATCATGAATGTCCCTGCCTATGTGGGAGGCGTCAAGAATATTTTTACGGAACTTGCGAATCAGATTATGGCTGCACCGGGCGGTTCTGATTTTATGCAGGAGTTGCATACCAATGGAAGAATGTTCATCGAGGGAAAAGATTTCACCCAGGTGAATACGATCATTGATGTGCTTTACAAACTTCAGGATACAGGCAATGCCACCTGGCAGATGCTGATTGACAGATTTCCGGAGATGGAAGAGCTGATTCTTACAACCCAGAGTTCCATCAACAGCATGAACAATTTTGGAATCAACATTGCAAATTCTCCCTGGAATATTGCCAGATCTGCTCTTGCGGCAGGTTCTGTTGTCATGCTGATCGGTGCGGTTCTTGTACCTTTCCTTGCAGCTTTTACCCAGTGGCTGAATGTAAAGATGATGCCGCAGCCCTCCGTGGGGGAAGGCAATGATACAATGAATTCCACCATGAAGTCCATGAATATGATGATGCCTTTGATGTCGGCCTGGTTCTGTTTTACCCTTCCTGCAGGTATGGGACTTTACTGGATCATGGGTGCGGTGGTCCGCGGAATTCAGCAGTGGGCGATCAACAAGCATCTGGACAATCTGGATCTGGATGAAGTAGTTAAGAAAAATATTGAGAAGAATAACCGTATTCGTGAAAAAAAAGGACTTCCTCCTCACAAGATCTCCAATATCGCCAAGACCAATGTAAAGGCGATTGAGAATACTCCGAAAAAGACAGGGATGACCGAGGAGGAAAAGAAAGCTGCCATGGAGGCTTCCACCGATTATTACAGGAATGCCGAGAAGCCGGGAAGTCTTGCATCCAAAGCGGCGATGGTAGCGAAGTATAATGAAAAGACGAAAAAGTAAGGGGGAAGATCAAAGTGGAATATAGAGAGTTTTCAGCGAAGACTTTGGATGATGCCATTATGGACGCCAAGATCAAGCTTGAAGCGACTTCAGAAAGTCTTGAATATGAAGTAATTGACAAGGGAAGCAGCGGTTTTCTTGGGCTTGGAAGCAAGCCGGCAAAAATTCGTGCCCGTAAGATTTTAAGTGCCAGAGAAAAGGCAGAGGAATTTTTAGGGAAAGTGTTTGAGGCGATGCAGCTTCAGGTGAATGTGGAAATTACAGAAGTACCGGAAGAAAAGACCATGAACATCGAACTTTCCGGGGAAGATATGGGTGTTCTGATCGGCAAGAGAGGGCAGACACTGGATTCTGTACAGTATCTGGTAAGTCTGGTGGTCAACAAAGACGAAGAAGAGTATACCCGTGTGAAGGTGGATACGGAAAATTACCGCCAGAGAAGAAAAGATACGCTTGAAAATCTTGCAAAAAATATCTCTTTCAAGGTAAAGAGAACCGGCAAGACTGTGACCTTGGAGCCCATGAATCCTTATGAACGAAGGGTCATTCACTCTGCACTGCAGTCGGACCGCTATGTGGAAACCCACAGTGAAGGAGAAGAGCCTTTCCGCCGTGTGGTTGTCACTTTAAAAGAAGGTGTGAAGGTCCGTGAAAATCATGGGAACCGTCATCGCCGTTATGGAAATAACAAAAATTACAACCGCAATAACAATAAAAAGGGAGGGGGACGCGAATAAGCGTCCCTTTTTCCTTTTCAGGACAAGGCAGGTGAGAGTATGATAAAAAGTGATACCATCGCAGCGATTGCCACAGGTATGGGCAATTTTGGAATCGGAATAATCAGAATCAGCGGAGAAGATGCTTTTGCTGTTGGAGAACGTGTGTTCACTCCTGCGAGGAAAGGGAAAAAATTAACGGAGCAAAATACGTATACCGTTCATTATGGAACTATTATGGATGGCGATGAGATGATCGATGAAGTGATCGTTCTTTTGATGAAAGCACCCCACAGTTATACAGCGGAGGATACGGTGGAGATTGACTGCCATGGGGGTGCTTATGTGATGAAACGGATTCTGGAGCTTGTGATTCGAAATGGAGCCAGAGCTGCACAGCCAGGAGAGTTTACAAAAAGAGCTTTTTTAAATGGAAGGATCGATTTGTCCCAGGCAGAGGCGGTCATGGATGTCATTCAGGCAAAAAATACGTATGCCCTGAAAAGTTCGGTCAGCCAGCTACGGGGTTCTGTACTTGTTCTGATTCGGGAGATCCGGGAGCAGGTGCTGCATGAGATTGCTTTTATTGAGACGGCACTGGATGATCCGGAACATATCAGTCTGGACGGTTATCCAAAAGAACTTCTTAAAAAAGTGGATGAACTGACTGAAAAGATGGAGCGTCTTTTGATCCGCTCGAAAGAAGGAAAACTGCTAAGAGAAGGAATCCGGACAGTGATCGTGGGAAAACCCAATGCAGGAAAATCTTCTCTTTTGAATATTCTGACCGGAGAGGAGCGGGCCATTGTCACTGAAATTGCCGGAACCACCAGAGATACACTGGAAGAACAGATCCAGATTCGGGGGATGACGCTGTTACTGGTAGATACGGCGGGAATCCGGAAAACGGAAGATCTGGTGGAAAGGATTGGCGTCGACCGGGCAAAAGAATCCCTGAAAGATGCGGATCTGGTCCTTTATGTAGTTGACAGTTCGGTGTCACTGGATGAAAATGATCATGAGATCCTTTCACTTTTGAGCGGGCAAAATGTGATCGTACTTTTAAATAAGACGGATCTTTCCATGAGAACGTCCAAAGAGATGATGGAGCGTATGCTGTCTGTACCGGTGGTCTGTATTTCTGCAAAAGAAGAGACAGGGCTTGATGATTTTGCAGATCTTCTGGAGCATATGTTTTCAGATGGTCAGATCGCTTACAATGATGAAGTTCATCTGACAAATGTCCGGCATCTTTCGGCTATGGAAGAAGCAAAGGAAAGTCTGGAAAAAGTCAGGGAAAGCATTGAGGCGGGTATGCCGGAAGATTTCTTTTCCATTGATCTTATGGATGCTTATGAATCCCTGGGCAGCATACTCGGGGAGTCTGTGGGAGAAGATCTGGTAAATGAAATTTTCCAAAAATTCTGTGTTGGTAAATAGCAAAGGAGACAGATATGCCGTATGTAGAAGAATATACAGATGTGGTGGTGGTCGGAGCCGGACATGCAGGATGCGAAGCCGCTCTTGCCTGTGCAAGGCTTGGACTTGAGACGGTGATTTTTACGGTCAGTGTGGACAGCATCGCTTTGATGCCCTGCAATCCGAATATAGGCGGCAGTTCCAAAGGACATCTGGTGAGAGAGCTGGACGCTTTGGGCGGTGAGATGGGAAAAGTGATCGATCGTACTTTTATCCAGTCTAAGATGCTGAACGTATCCAAAGGGCCTGCCGTACATTCACTTCGGGCACAGGCGGACAAAGCAGAGTACAGCCGTGCCATGCGTATGGTGTTGGAAGAGACCGAGCATCTCCAGATCGTGCAGGCAGAAGTGACCGAAATTCTTGCAGAAAACGAAAAAGTGTATGGTGTTCGCCTGTATTCCAAAGCTGTGTATTATGCCAAAGCCGTCATTCTCTGTACCGGAACTTATCTGAATGCCAGATGTATCTATGGTGAAGTCAGCAGTCATACAGGACCCAATGGACTGAAGGCGGCCAACTACCTGACGGATTCTTTGAAAAAACTTGGAATTGAGATGTACCGCTTTAAGACCGGGACGCCTGCCAGGATCGACGGAAGAACGGTTGATTACAGCAAGATGGAAGAACAGTTGGGAGATGAGAGGGTGATTCCTTTTTCTTTTACGACAGATCCGGATTCGGTGCAGATTCAGCAGGAATCCTGCTGGCTGACTTATACCAATGAAAAAACCCATGAGATTATCCGGGCCAATTTGGACCGTTCTCCTTTGTATTCTGGTGAGATCGAAGGGACCGGACCCCGGTATTGTCCTTCGATTGAGGACAAGGTAGTGCGGTTTGCAGATAAAAACAGGCATCAGGTATTTATTGAACCGGAAGGCCGTTATACCAGTGAGATGTATGTGGGAGGAATGTCCAGTTCCCTGCCGGAAGATGTCCAGCATGCCATGTATCATTCTGTCCCGGGCCTGGAGCGTGCAAAAATTGTACGCAATGCCTATGCCATCGAGTATGACTGTATCAATCCGCAGCAGCTTTATCCGACGCTGGAGTTTAAAAAGATCAAAGGACTTTTCAGCGGAGGGCAGTTCAACGGAAGCTCCGGCTATGAGGAGGCCGCCTGCCAGGGACTGGTGGCCGGAATCAATGCATCCATGGAGATTCTCGGAAAAGAGCAGATTGTGATTGACCGTTCTCAGGGGTATATTGGTGTTCTCATTGATGACCTGGTAACCAAAGAAAATCATGAACCTTATCGAATGATGACTTCCCGTTCAGAGTACCGCCTTCTTTTAAGACAGGATAATGCGGATCAGCGGCTGACTCCTCTTGGGTATCAGGTGGGTCTGATCCCTGAAAAACGCTATCAGGGACTTCTGAAAAAAATGGAACAGATCAAAAAGGAAAAAATGCGTCTGGAAAAAACGATGGTAGGTGCCAGTGCTTCGGTACAGTCTTTTTTGGAAAAATACAAAAGCGCCAGTTTGAAGACGGCGGCTTCTCTGGCAGAGATTTTAAGACGGCCGGAGATGAAGTATGTTTATATGAAAGAAATTGACCCGGAATGTCCGAATCTTCCCTTTGAAGTGGCCGAGCAGGTGGAAATCGACATTAAATACGACGGTTACATCAAACGGCAGCTAAAACAGGTGGAACAGTTTCAGAAGCTGGAGCAAAAGAGGATTCCGGAAGATCTGGATTATGATCAGATTCCAAGTCTTCGTCTGGAAGCGGTACAAAAATTAAAATTATGTAAACCAATATCCATTGGACAGGCTTCCAGGATTTCAGGGGTCTCTCCAGCGGATCTTACCGTTCTTCTGATCTATCTGGAACAGAAAAAAATACAGAAATAAAGGACAGGTTATGATCTATGGAAGAAAAGATAAGATATATTGAGCAGGAGATCAAAAATACAGGGCTTGCAGTCACTTTGGCACAGGCAGAGCAGTTTTATCGTTACTATGAAATTCTTCTGGAGTGGAATGCTTTTATGAATCTGACAGCCATTACGGATTTTCCGGATGTGGTAAAAAAACATTTCGTGGACAGTTTGTTGATCATTCAGGTAAAAAATATGGAAGATGTGGATAACCTGATCGATCTCGGCACTGGAGCGGGTTTTCCAGGGGTTCCATTGAAGATTATGTTTCCTCATTTGAGGGTAACACTTCTGGATGCATTGAAAAAACGAATTGATTTTTTGAATGAGTTGACAATAAAGCTGGGGTTGGTGAATGTGGAGACCATCCATGGAAGGGCGGAAGATTATGCAAAACCAGGAAAAAAACGGGAGCAGTATGATTTGTGTGTATCCCGGGCGGTAGCGAATCTTTCTACTTTGTCTGAATATTGCCTTCCTTATGTAAAAATCGGAGGGGAATTTATCTCTTATAAATCCAGAGAAGCAGAGCAGGAGATAGAAGAAGCCAAATCTGCGGTATTTCTTTTAGGAGGAAAGATCAGAGAATGTAAGAACTTTGAACTTCCGGGCACCGATCAGAAGCGGTCTCTGGTATGTATACAAAAAGTTGGCGGATGTCCGAAGAAATATCCCAGAAAACCAGGTACTGCCGCGAAGCATCCGCTTTAGATTAGATTTTATTCATTGCACAAATATAATTGAATGTATTTTAAAACTTCATCGGGAGCTTCCAGTTGTGGAAGCTCTTTTGTATAGGGAATAAATTCTGTCTCGATGGCCGGATTGTAGTAGAGGTACTCTTTCAAGGTATTTTCAATTCCCGCATGCTCGAGACCAGCCAAAATATGAATGTTTTTATTAATGTTTTTCAGAGTGCATACCATATTGGCATTGGTATATCTTCCCACCAGGCTGGTACATAAATTTTTTGATGATCTTCCGCCTAAATGAGAGGATTCATAGTAGTAATCGTACAAAGCTTCCGGAATTTTCTGCGGGTCATAAAAACGGCGCTCTTCAAAATTTTCTTCAATCATATTCCTGGAAGTGATCATATGATAGATAAATGTGCCGATACAGGGCAGTTTCAGGATAAAAGATGCGGTTTTTGTCCGCTTGGAAGGTGTTTTGTTAAGGTTCTTTAAACTTTCCGGATTGATCAGGATCAGTTCTTCATAGGCTTCTTCATTGACGCTGCAGGCATCCAGCACAAAAGAAGCAGATTTTCCGGTGGCAACCACACTGGTTTTCTTTTTGATTACATTTCGGATAAAATCGTTGATCAACTGGGTATACATATAACTGGTATAGGTGATATCCGGACGGTCGGACAGGCCGCAGCCTAAGAGGTCGATGGCATAAACCGTGTTGGTCTTGGATAGTTTTGGAATGATTTCTGCCCATTCCACAGAAGAACTGTCTTCTTTTAAATTATGTACCAGAAAGACTGGCTTTCCATCTCCAGTGACACTGTAACGGATATCACCAAATCTCCAGTGATATATTTCTTTTTTCTTGTCATCCAAAAGGTTTTTGGATACAGCAAGTTTGTCGATTGCTTTGTTGACCGCAGACAGGCTTAAAAAAGTAGCGGTGGTGAGTCCGATCAGCGAGAATGTGGCGGTAAGTTTTTTATTCATATCTATGACCCCTTCTGTATGAAACTTCTGCTTTTCTTGATTGTATACCATACTGGCCGTTACTTCAATAAGAAACTTGCAGGAATTTATTTTTACTTGTAAAATAGTTGTAGTTGATCTGTATAAGAAGCAGATTTTCTCTGTGTGCAGATTTGTTTTTCTTGACACAATGGATGTTTGGAGTGTGTATTGCCTTGTTCACTTAGGGATGTAAGGTCATTGGGCATATATGAGAGGTTGGATTTTATATTGTCCGTGATCGTTTGTGTATGGATGTTTTGAGAAAATATATTTCAGGAGGTATCAGGATGAGTAAATATAAGATGGTGGTATCGGATTTGGATGAGACTCTTTTGGGCACTGACCGTAAAGTTCCTTTCAGAAATGTGGAGGCGATTCGAAGAGCCCGGGAAATCGGGGTCAAATTTGTGCCGGCAACCGGGCGGGGATATGCTTCTATCCGGGGGACATTGAAGGAACTTGGACTTCAGGAGCTGGAAGACGAATACGTAATTTCTTTTAACGGCGGGGCAGTCACTGAAAATAAAGGGGAACGTCTGCTCCATTTTGAGGGAATTTCCTTTGAAAAAGCAGAGGAACTTTTTTTCAGGAGTTTTTCTTATGATGTGTGTACACACGTATATACGAGGGATAAGGTCTATGCGTATCGTCTGAATCAAAATGAAATTGATTATTTAGATGGAAGAATGGAAGTAAAAGAGTTTTTTACAGAGAACCTGGATTTTTTAAAGGGTCAGGAGGTCGTTAAGGTTATCTATGTAAATACGGATTGGTCGTATTTGAACAGAATTGCAGAGGATTTAAAGGAAATGACGCAGGATTTGGATGTCAGTTATTCTTCCAATCGTTATATGGAGTTTAATCAAAAAGGGGTGAATAAAGGGTCAGGTGTTCTCTTTCTGGCAGATCTTCTTGGAATAAAACCGGAAGAAATCATTGCTGTGGGTGATAATTTTAATGATTTGTCCATGCTGCAAGTGGCTGGACTGGGAGTGGGGGTACAAAATACGGTTACAGAGCTGAAACCTCTCTGCGATTACATCACCAATGCCACTTGTGATGAAGGTGCTGTGGGAGAAGTCATCGAAAAGTATATTTTGATGCCAGGGTCAAAAGGTCATGTATGACATGCTTGCATGTCAATACATGACTTTGGAACCTGAAAAAACATGAAAAAGTATCCCGATAGGGCGGATTTTGAATGTTTTTAGGATTGCGGGAGCATGAAATGCAGAGCAATCCGTAGGCATCAGGGGGACAAAAAACCTTTTGACCCCAACATCATATTTTATAGGAAATTACGGGAATGATAAAAAATACAAAAGATTTTTGTAATAGATGTTTCACGTGAAACATACATGTGTTATACTGATGTTATGATATGGAAGCTTCAGAGTAATCAATGACCTTTTGGATTTCGTATCATATTTAAAAACGTCAGAAAAATTGTTTCTATAAAATATAAAGGAGAAATAAGTGGGAAGAATTATAGCGATCGCGAATCAGAAGGGCGGTGTCGGAAAGACGACGACAGCAATTAATTTGTCTGCCTGCCTGTCCGAAATCGGGCAAAAAGTGCTGACCATTGATATTGATCCTCAGGGAAATACCACCAGTGGTCTGGGAGTTGATAAAAATACAGTGGAAAACAGCGTCTATGACCTGATTTTGGAAGAGTGCACCATAGAAGCATGTATCATAGAGACGGAGATTGAGCATCAATCTTTGATTCCGTCCGACGTAAATCTGGCAGGTGCAGAAATAGAATTGATTGGTGTGGAAGAAAAAGAATATATATTAAGAAAAGAGACGAAGAAAATCAAAGATAATTATGATTTTATTATCATTGATTGTCCGCCGTCTCTGAATATGCTGACCGTCAACGCTCTGACAGCGGCAGATACGGTGCTTGTGCCGATTCAGTGTGAGTATTATGCACTGGAAGGGTTAAGCCAATTGATTCGTACGATCGAATTGGTGCAGGAACGGTTGAATCCGGATCTGGAGATCGAAGGCGTGGTGTTTACCATGTATGATGCCAGAACAAATCTGTCTCTCCAGGTTGTGGAGAATGTAAAAGGATATCTGCATCAAACCATTTATAAAACCATCATTCCAAGAAATGTGCGTCTTGCGGAAGCACCCAGTCATGGCCTTCCTATCAATCTGTATGATACGAAATCAGCTGGAGCTGAGAGCTATCGTCTGTTGGCTCAGGAGGTGCTTCATAGAGGAGAAGAAGAATGGCAGTAAAAAGAGGTGGACTTGGAAAAGGTCTGGACAGTCTGATACCGGATAATGGAAAAGCGGCGGATCGGGAAAAAAAAGTAAAAGTAGTAGAAAAAGTTGTCGAGAAAATCATTGAAAAGCCTGCAGAGGTAAAGCTTAAGATTAATCAGATTGAACCAAACCGGCAGCAGCCGAGAAGAAAATTTGACGAAGAGACTTTGCAGGAACTGGCAGATTCCATCCGGCAGTTTGGAATACTTCAGCCTTTGATCGTACAGGAGAGAGAAGATTTTTATGAAATTATTGCCGGAGAACGGAGATGGAGAGCGGCAAAACTTGCCGGATTGAAAGAATTACCGGTTATCATAAGGAAAATGACCGATCAGGAAATTGTGGAAATTTCACTGATTGAAAATATCCAGAGAGAGAATTTAAATCCCATTGAAGAGGCGGCTGCCTATCGGCGTCTTTTGACAGAATTTCAGCTGAAGCAGGAAGAAGTTGCAGAGAGAGTTGGAAAAAGCAGAACTGCGGTGACCAATTCTATGCGTCTTTTAAAGCTGGATGAACGGGTACAGCAGATGGTAGTGGAAGAAATGCTGTCGACTGGTCATGCCAGGGCTCTTTTGGCAATCGAAGATCCTGAGCTACAATTTCAGACGGCGAATAAAATCTATAATGAGAAATTAAGTGTTCGGGAAGTAGAAAAGCTGGTCAAAAACATCGGAAAAGAAAAACCTGCAAAAAAAGAAAGAGATTTTCAGCAGGATGCGGTTTTTCAGGATCTGGAAGAACGAATGAAAGCTTCTTTGGGAACTAAAGTTTCCATAAACCGAAAAGATGATAAGAAAGGAAAGATTGAAATTGAGTATTATTCCATCGAAGAGCTGGAGCGCCTGATGGAAATGATTATAAAGTAGACATAACAAAGAAGAAAGAAGAAGATACGGAGGAAAAAGAAAATGAACAGTCCTATATTGGAATATCTCATGTCATATGGAATTGACCCGGCGTATATTATGATTGGGCTTCTGGCTGTGATGCTGGTGCTGATTGTATTGTATATTGTGTGTTTATTTCGTATAAAAAAGCTTCAGAAAGCCTATAACCATTTTATGAGCGGCAAAGATATGAAATCAATGGAAGATGTTTTATGGAGGCAGTTTGATCGGATTGAAATTCTGGAAGAGGCAGATAAGGATAAGAGAAGAGAATTGAATGATCTGCAGATTACCATGCAGAACGCTTATCAAAAGTCAGGTCTGGTAAAGTACGATGCATTTCGTGAGATGAGCGGCAAATTAAGTTATGCACTGGCTCTTTTGGACCAGAATGACAATGGAGTGATTGTCACTTCTATGTACAGCAGGGAAGGCTGTTTTTCTTATGCAAAAGAAGTTATTATGGGCGAATCTTCCATCAATCTGTCGGAAGAAGAGAAAGAGGCACTGAAAAAGGCGATAAATGGAGATAAAATTGCAGAATAGATTTAAAAATCCTTGCAAAATTGTGAATACTATCATATGATAATATATTAGGAATTTGAAAAGAAACACAGGAGGAGTATTATGTTAGATTTAAAATTTGTCAGAGAAAATGCTGATATTGTAAAGCAGAATATAAAGAATAAATTTCAGGAAGAAAAGCTTCCGCTGGTGGATGAGGTGATCGCTCTGGATGCGGACAGAAGAGCAGCACAGCAGGAGGCAGATCAGCTTCGGGCGGAGCGGAATAAGCTTTCCAAGCAGATTGGTGCATTGATGGGGCAGGGCAAGAAAGATGAAGCAGAAGAAGTAAAAAAGAAAGTGGCTGCAGATGCTGCCCGCCTGGAGGAGTTGTCCGCAAAGGAAAAAGAGCTGGATGAAAAAGTAACAAAGATTATGATGACGATTCCGAATATCATTGATCCTAGTGTTCCCATTGGAAAAGATGACAGTGAGAATGTGGAGGTTCAAAAATATGGGGATCCGGTGATTCCGGATTTTGAGATTCCTTATCATACAGAGATTATGGAGCGCTTTGATGGCATTGATCTGGACAGTGCCCGCAAAGTAGCCGGCAATGGATTCTATTATCTTATGGGAGATATTGCAAGGCTTCATTCGGCAGTTATTTCTTATGCAAGAGATTTTATGATCGGCCGCGGCTTCACTTATTGTGTGCCGCCGTTTATGATCCGCAGCAATGTGGTAACCGGTGTTATGAGTTTTGCCGAGATGGATGCCATGATGTATAAAATCGAGGGAGAGGACCTGTATCTGATCGGTACCAGCGAACATTCCATGATTGGTAAATTTATTGACACAATCCTTCCGGAGGAGAAGCTTCCTTATACAATGACCAGTTATTCTCCGTGCTTCCGCAAGGAAAAAGGTGCTCATGGGGTGGAAGAACGGGGAGTCTATCGCATTCACCAGTTTGAAAAGCAGGAGATGATCGTGGTCTGCAAACCGGAAGAGAGCCCCATGTGGTTTGAAAAATTGTGGCAGAATACAGTAGACTTGTTCCGGTCCATGGATATTCCGGTTCGCACACTGGAATGCTGTTCCGGAGATCTGGCAGATCTGAAAGTCAAATCGATCGATGTGGAAGCCTGGTCTCCGAGACAGAAAAAGTATTTTGAGGTGGGAAGCTGTTCGAATCTGGGTGATGCTCAGGCAAGAAGACTTAAGATTCGTGTAGACGGCGGGGACGGAAAATATTTTGCTCATACACTGAATAACACGGTCGTGGCTCCGCCCCGTATGCTCATAGCATTTTTGGAGAATAATCTTCAGGCGGACGGAAGTGTCCGTATCCCGGAAGTACTTCGTCCTTATATGGGAGGCATGACCGAAATCAAATAGACAAAAACCGGAAGCGGGACTCAAATTAGGAGGTATTTTGTTGCATCGATATCTGAGAGCAGTTGGTTTTAGTAAGATCCAGAAAAGAGAAGATTATGAAGAGCTGATTCGATTTACTTCGGAATGTTACCAGACGGAAGAGACGGCAGCTACGGCAGAAGGTGAAGATTTTTCCGAGAGGAGGAAAGCTTTTGCAGAGCAGATTGGCCTGATGGTTCGGGGACATTATGATGAGAAGGACGAATTTCATCCGGAGTATGCCATTCCTTATTTTACAGGGGGATCCGAGCGTTTTTATGAAGATATGGTTATCGAACGGCATGCGGAAAAGGATTCTTATGCCGGAGTCTGCGATGATGTAAATCTGGGAGTATCTTTAATCTTTTATCTTCAGAATGTGACGGAATATCTGAATCGAAAACGCTATGGCAGGATGGAAAATGCCACAGCATCTTTGATTCTGTCCGGACTTTCGGTAGAAGGAAAGATTCTAATGCCGGTCCAGCAGAAAATGCCCGTGATGTCACAGATTAAGTCTTCCCAGGAACGAAACCGGATGCTGCAGGCGGCCCGGGACGGGGACGAGGCCGCCATCGAAAATCTGACCCTGGAAGATATGGATACGTATTCTATGATTTCCAGAAGAATCACGGACGAAGATGTATTTTCCATTGTGACCACTCATTTTATGCCCTGCGGCGTGGAATGTGATCACTACAATGTACTGGGCGAGATTTTAGATGTAAAACTTCTGGAAAATAACAAGACCCGTGAAAAGATCTATGTATTATCCATAGAAACGAATGAAATCATTATGGATGTGTGTATCAACGAACAAGACCTTCTGGGAGAGCCTCTTACGGGAAGAAGATTTCGCGGAATAATTTGGCTCCAGGGGCTTGTGCATTTTGAAGAAAAGTGGTAAAATAGTGCAGTCAGACAGGGATCTTTTTGGAGGAACAAACGCCGAAGATCATGTTGTTTGATGTACGATTTCGTAGCTCAGCTGGATAGAGCGACCGCCTCCTAATATTCCGGTCATCAAAGTCCGTGGAGGTAAAAAAGCTCTTTTCATAAACTTCATATCGTTCGAGTCCTCGTAGCTCAGCTG
>ERZ808046.664-NODE-664-length-23951-cov-8.008712_pt1 | contig 23951 bp, 16 predicted proteins | sample MGYA00380196_ERZ808046 | MGnify/ENA primary metagenome ERZ808046 (study PRJEB31490, sample SAMN06133421) | mouse gut metagenome | isolation source: Z6_2 | host: mice | place: China: Chengdu | collected 2015-05 ...
TACCACAAGTGAAAGCAACAGCGCAAGCCTGAGCACAAGCGAAAGCAATAGTGCGAGCCTTAGCACGAGCGAGAGTAACAGTGCAAGCTTGAGCACGAGCGAGAGTAACAGTGCAAGCTTGAGCACGAGCGAGAGTAATAGTGCAAGCCTTAGCACAAGCGAAAGCAATAGTGCAAGCCAGTCAACGAGCGAGAGCAATAGTGCGAGCCTGTCAGCAAGCGAGAGCGAGAGCAACAGTGCAAGCCTGAGTAATAGCGTAAGTTCCAGTGAGAGCGCTTCGGCAAGTGAAAGCACAGCGAACAGCACAGATATAGGTGGTGGAACGGAAACTGGTGGCGGAGCCGTCACAGCTGATACAGCGGCTGCCACAGCAGCGCCGGTTGATGTTGTAACGATAACGGATGAAGCTGTACCTGAAGCAGCGCCGACAGTTATAATTCCTGATGAAGGAGTAGCGCTCACAGGAATGCCGACAGTAGCGTCTGCAGCAGCACCCGTAGCAGTACCTGCTGTAGAAGAGGCCATTGATGAGGATTTGACTCAGATTGGCGATGAAGAAGTTCCTCTGGCAGTGATGGAAGATGATGAGCCTGCGGAACTCGTGGAAGTTCCAGAAGAGGATGTACCTCTTTCGATACCGGACGCAGGAGAAGCCGGAAGGCTGTGGTGGTCATGGATTCCTGTAATAGGAGCGATTGCCAGTGCTGTGGAGAGTTATCGCGAGAAAAAGAAAGAGAAAGAAGAAGCGGGCGATGACGGGCATGAGGACTAAACGTGAAGTGACACTGAAAGGTGATCAAGCATAATGAAACAATATCTCTCCGGCAGTTTTGCCGGAGAGATAGCTATGAGAGGAAATTTGTTGGAAAAAACAAAAACGCATGAATTACGAAAAAGATTTCTTTTCACCCTGATGATTCTTGCAGTCTATATGGCTGGAAGAAATCTTCTGTTGTACAATGTAGATTCAGCTGCCTATCAGTTAGAGGAACTGAACTCCCAGAATATCGTGAATTCCATGATCAGTGGAGACCGGTATCAGTATACCCTGTTTGCGCTGGGCATCATGCCTTATATTACTGCGAACCTGATCATGTGGGTTCTTATGGCGCTTCAGGGAGATGAGGCCAGGGCGAGGTCTTCACCACGCAGGGTCAAACGACTTTCGTTTGTAATTATGCTGATATTAGCAGTTTCTCTTGCAGTATCAAGAGCGGAAGGATTGATATTTAAAGAGTCAGACCTTCCGCTTGATGTGTTGAGAGCGATCGCTGCCGCGGAAATGATAATAGGCGCTGTGATCGTATATAAGATGGCAACTTTGAATAGTAAACACGGGATAGGTGCACAGACGCCTATTATTCTGGTCAATATTCTGGATAATCTGGTTTCCACCGTCAGGAAGCATACCTGGGAGGAACTCTCCCGACCATTGGTTCTATGTTCGATCATGGCTGTGGTGATCCTGATCATGGAGATTCGGATCGTTCGCATCCCGGTTCAGCGGGTGTCAATCCATAACGAATATGCAGATAAGAGCTTTATTGCTTTTAAACCCAGCCCGATTGGTGTGATGCCTGTCATGTTTGCGGTTTCTTTTTTCATGTTACCGCAGCTGCTTATCAGGTTTCTGTTGTTGCTGGATGAGAACAATGGAACTCTGCAATACATCAGCGGCAGGCTGAACTTGAATGACAAAGTGGGTGTTGCTGTCTATCTGGGAATTATCGCTACGCTGAACATTCTGTTTTCGTTTATCATGCTCACGCCGGGAGAGATGGCGAAGCAGTTGCAGAAAGGTGGCGACAGTATTGTGGGAATATATGCCGGGAAGAAGACAAAGCGGTATCTGCGGAGAAAACTGTTGAAATTATGTATTTCTAGTAGTTGCATTTTGTGCCTGATGATGGGGATATCGCTGGGGCTGTCGCTGACAGGACAAATATCGCCGGATCTGGCGTTATTTCCGTCTACAGGGTCGATTCTGGCAGGCATAGGTTGTCCTTTGTACCGGGAAGTGAAGTCCTATTGGAAGTTTGACTCGTATACGTTCTTTATCTGACTTTTTATTGCGATTCATATCCGAATAAGAATATGCGTAGAGGGGCTGCGAATCGTAACGATTATGTGAAAGGATGCAAAAATAGTTCATGCTGTATTTTATACCGGCCTGGTATTTAAAAAATGAATGGAAAGAAGATGAGCAGATATGGTATAGCCGCCGCACACAGACAGAGACGGATGACACTGTCAAGCAGATTCAGCTGTTCCAGCGGAATGATGTTTGTGAGTATGAGATCTTGCTGTTGTCTTATGCGCCGAATTTCAGGCATTTTCTACATAGGCAAAGCATGTTTCGTGCACCCTACTGGTCTGTGTTTGATGCAGTGCAGGAGGTGCAAAGGAGGAAGCAGGCGATGCTCTCCTTCCATAATCTGAACTGGCCTAGGAACATAGAGTTTGTCTATACGCCGTTTTCGATTATTGCCATGTTGCAGGGGGAAATATATGCAAATATCGAATTTGGAGAGTATGGGAATCCCATACAAGTGGATTTATTCCGGGACGGTAAGATTACCCGGAAGAACATATACGATGACAGGGGATTTATATCCTGCACTGAGGTATATGAAAATGGGGAGAAGGCATATGAGCAGTATCTGACGGAGAAGGGAGTCTGGAAACTGTGTCGTTTTGCAGACGGACATGTGGCGGTGAACCCTCGCAGTAGCCAGTATCTGATTCGGACGTTCAAGGGGGAGGACGAATTCCCTTTTCTAAAGAACACCTACGCATCTATGGAAGAGGTAATCGAAGAAGTTTTGACGTCATGGCTTCGGACAACTCGGGAGGAGGATATTTTCTGTGCGGCGGCGCATGGGCAGCATTTGTCCTTGCTGGATAGGCTGCTGGCGGACCGGAAAACCATTTTTTCTGTGTTCCAGGACAGACTTTCTTTGAAGGAGGAGAAGTACGTACGGGCAATTTCCCATGGGAACTGTATCGTGACGGATTCGGAGGATAATCTGGAACTTCTTTTAAAAACGGATGGCATTGGAAATAATGTGAAAGTCAATATACCGCCCTATGATACGAGGCTTGATCCTGGCGTCAGCCAGCAGCTGCCGGTGCAGAACATCCTGTTCCCGGTGGATCATCTGTCATCGGAGGGGCTGGAGGAAGCGGTGCAATACCTGGCGGCCTACCTGGAGGAGAATAAAGATGCCAGAGTATGCCTGTTTACAAGAAGGGCAGATTTTGGCCATGAAGATGCAATCTTAAAGCAGGTCAGCGGGATTCTGAAACAGAACGGCTATCCGCCGGGATGGGCCAGAAAGGTGAATAAGAATAAATTTGAGTTTTTGCTGGATGAGGAGGATCAGATTCCCGTTTTGTTCATGGTAGAGCAGTGTGTTGACGAACTGTCGGTGAACAAATGTGTGCGACAGCAGCGGGTTTTTGTGGATCTGGCGAACCCGCCGGATTTGTTTCTGCAGATATCCTGCGTAGGCATGGGCATTCCGCAGATCCTGCGCAGTGTCACGCAATATATGCGCCCTGGAAAGAATGGGCGTGTATGCCGGGACATTTCCCGGTTAGGGGAAGATTTAAAATATTATCTGGAGAATTTAAGCAACTGGAATACGGCGATGATTCAGTCTTTTGAATTGGGGAAGACCCATACGACACAGTATTTGGTTGAGCAGTGGGAAGAGGTAATTGGCAGCATTGGAAACAGTAAAAGTATTACAACTGGGAACTACAGATTTTAGCACTACCATGCAGATATCGGAATGCGCGGAGTGGCATTATGAGCCGGATTTTTCGGAATTGCCGAGAAAGGACTTTGATGTGGTTATTCTGGATCGGGAAATTGCGAAGGAGGAGTTTGATTATCTGGTGCGGTTTTCAAAGGCGTATTGCTTATTCCTGACGGAGAATGCGATTCCCAGAAAGGGCAGTTTGACAGGGCAGCTTTTTAAAAGGAAGATGGGCAGGAGGATTTCTGCCGAGGAATTGGGAATCCTGTTGGAATCTGACCTGCCGGATTATTTTCCAGGTTCTTATGGAGAAAAATATGTGATTCAGAATCTGTCTGTGGCACAGGGATTTAAGGGATCTGTTTCCTGGAGAGGATATGAAGGTGTTGATCTTAGCGGCGATTACGGAGAGGATATGACGCAGACAGTATTCTGGCGGATTACCATTCCTATTCTTAAAAACCAGGCAGTTGAATTCTGGCTGGAATATAAAAAGGACGATACGGTTGAGATAGCGCTGGAAATACAGATATGCCAGTTCCAATATGGCTCTATTCCTTCAGCACAGAGTGTCTGGACGTTCTCGGAAGATGAATTAAATGAGATTGTTTATGTGGAAAACAAAAGAGAGAGAGGATTTATATTTGCGTCGCTGAAAGCGAGGGGACATGGGTGTCTGACAGTTACGGCGTTACATGACCGCCATTCCAGAAGAGGAAAGGGAAATTTCCTGCCTGGGGGAAGAAGAGTGGTTACTACGGAGCGTGAAGAAGTATTTTATTATTTCGACCCTGGCAATCTAAAGCCGCCCCTGAATGTTTATTTTTCCGGTTACAAGACTCAGGAAGGGTTTGAAGGATATTATATGATGCGGGAACTGGAACATCCGTTCCTGCTAATTTCGGAGGCAAGATTGGAAGGCGGAAGTCTTTATGTCGGGTCAAAAGAATTTGAAAATGCAATCGAGCGGATTATCCGAATGTGTATGAGACTACTTAAGTTTCATAACAGTGAAGTAATCCTGTCCGGTCTGTCCATGGGAACGTTCGGCGCATTGTATTACGGTTGCAGAATCCGGCCTAATACCATACTATTGGGAAAGCCTCTGGCCAGTACGGGTGATATGGCTGTAAATATGCGGATGAGAACTCCCGGTGGTTCGCACTGCTGGGTGGATGTGCTCCATAAAGAGTGTGGAAGTCTGAGCCAGGATGCGGTTGATAAGATGAATAACAGATTCTGGGATTTGTTTGATCGTACAGACTGGAGCAAAACGAGATTTGCGGTATCATATATGATAGAGGACGATCTTGACGGGAATGCATATGAAGATCTTCTGTCCCATTTGAGCGGAGGCAATGCATGGATATACGGAAAGGGACTCCATGGCAGGCACAATGATAACACGCCCGGTATTGTGAGGTGGTTTAAGAGCCAGTATCAGGAAATCATACGGAAGGATTTTGACGAAATTGGAAGCAGGAGAGACGGATGAGAGCGATGGAGGGGGAAGTATGGAGAATATACTGGAATGAATATGCAGTACATACCGATCTGTATGGATCTGAAGTGTTCTTCCATGCAAAGGATGACATTGAATTCAGAAACGAACTGATGTCACCTGGAACTGTGATTAAAAGATGGTTTTCCAAGGTAAATTATCAGATGATGCGGATTGAGCCGACACTTCCCATGATAGACGGCGAGGGAAGCTATCATATCAGTCTGGATGCAGCAGCGGAGCCAGAAGACGGGCTGCTTTTGAAGCTCATCTTTTACGACCGCTATGATGTGGAGGCGGGCAGCCAGATTGTCAGGGACAATGAGGCGAATTTTCAGTGTCCCATGAAGACATTCAGCTATGAAGTGCAGCTAATCAATGCGGGGGCGGCGCAGTTTCATTTTCACTCAATCGCAATAACGGAAATAACAGATGGCGAATAGAAAACTTAATCGTATTCTTAAAAAAGTAAAACAAGAGCAGCTTGCTGTGAGAGACTTAAGCGATGAGGAGCTGAGCGGAAGGACCGGAGAATTCCGTGCGCGCATTGCAGAGGGAGCGTCTACTGAGAGTCTTCTTCCGGAGGCATTTGCCGTGGTGTGCGAGGCGGACCGCCGGATCCTGGGTATGGAACCCTACGATTGTCAGATCCTGGGTGGTATCGCACTGCATTATGGCTATCTGGCGGAGATGAATACCGGGGAGGGGAAGACGCTGACCGCTACGTTACCCCTTTATCTCAATGCCTTGACCGGGAAAAGTACAATGTTGGTCACGGCCAACGATTATCTGGCGGATCGAGATGCGGAAGAGATGGGGCCGGTGTATGAATTCTTGGGTATGACGGTGCGTTCCGGGGTAAAACAGGATGAGGAGAAAAAGCCCCATAATGCTTGGAAACGCCGAATTTATGACGCGGATATCGTCTATACCACACATGCGACACTGGGATTTGATTATCTCATGAATAATCTGGTGTCCAGTGCCGAGGATCGTTTTATGAGGGAATTTTATTATGTAATCATTGACGAGGCGGATATGGTACTCATGGATGCGGCCACGATGCCTCTTGTAATCTCTGGCGCGCCCCGTGTGCAGTCTAATCTGTATGGGCTTGCGGATTTTTTTGTGACAACGCTGCAGGAGGATCGGGACTACATAAAAGAAGAGAACAGCGTGTGGCTGACGGATGAAGGGGTGGCTTATGCGGAGCGGTATTTTCGTATCGAGGGGTTCTATGAGGCGGAGAATTTCGAACTGAACAGGCATGTGACGCTTGCCCTGAAAGCGCGTATTACCATGGAGCGGGATAAGGATTATGTTGTTACCGAAAAAGGGGAGATATCCCTTCTGGATAACAGCACGGGGCGAACGCTTCCCGGGATGAAGCTTAGGGGTGGGATTCATCAGGCTATCGAGACGAAAGAGAAGGTAAAGATTACGCAGGAGGCCAGATCGGTTGCCTCCATAACCTACCAGAATCTTTTCCTGCTGTTTCCACGGATGTCGGGTATGAGCGGTACGATTTCTGATGCAAAAAGGGAACTGCGTAAGATTTATAAAAAGAAAGTCGCCATTATTCCTCCGAACAGACCGCTGCAGAGAGTTGATCAGAAAGACCGTTTTTTCAAGAACGCGGAGCAGCAATATGAGGAAGCCGTTAAGGAAGTTCTGAAGCGCCATGAGACCGGTCAGCCGGTGCTGGTTATGACGTCGACCATCGCCGATACGCAGCTTGTGTCTCATGCCCTGATCGAGAAACAAGTGGCGCACAGTGTGTTGAACGCCAACAATGCCCATTGGGAGGCACAGATTATCAGGGAGGCGGGGCGGAAAGGGATCGTTACGGTATCTACCGGTATGGCGGGCAGAGGTACAGATATCCGCCTGGGGCCTGGGGTAGCGGAGCTGGGAGGTCTTGCTGTTATCGGAATTGGACGCATGGGGAATATCCGGCTGGAACGCCAGGCCAGAGGGCGGGCAGGCCGCCAGGGGGATCCCGGCAGCAGCCAGTTCTTTGTCTCACTTGAAGATGATGCGGTTGACGCGGTCGGGGAAAAAGTACTGGCAAGGTATGTGGACAAGGATCGTTGGATTTCCAGGGGATACTTAAAGAGGCTGATCAATGGAACTCAGAAAGTTCGGGAAGAGCGGACTGTAGCTCAGAGACAGAGTTCTGTGGATTATGATAAGATCCTAAAACGTCAGCGGACGATGATGTATGACGTCAGGAACAGGCTGCTGGATGGAGGAAGCCTGGAGCAGGAATTAGTACTACAGCTTGCTTATGAAGGCGTTGAAAGATTCTTTAAGGAACATCCTCATCCTTCCGCCGGAGAGATTAACAGGTATGTGTTGGATAATCTTTCCTATCGGATGGACAAACGATTTGTGAATGCCGGGCATGAGAAGAAGAAACTACTGAAAAAGAAGATGCAAATCTATGTGGCGGTAGTGTGGAGAAGAAAAGTGGAATCGTTTTCATCGGAGGAGGAACTCAATGAATATATCCGCCTGTGTTCTCTGAGAGCCATCGACGATGCCTGGGTGGAGCAGGTGGATTATCTGCAGCAACTGCAGTATGTGGTCAGCGGCTTTGCCACTGCACAGAGGAATCCGGTATTTGAGTATCACAGGGAAGCCTATGATTCTTTTATCCGTATGGAGAATGTGATTAAGAAGGATATTGTGCGGAATATTTTCCTGGCACAGAAGTTGTACGGCAGGGAGGGGGAGATACAGATTATATTTCCCTGATACCAGACATGTTGATTTGAGATTTGGCAGAGTAACACTATGGAGAAAATAGGAGACAGATATGGTTTATAATTTTAATCTTGGGATCGGATGGGCTTCCAGCGGCGTGGAGTATGCCCAGAGTTATCGGGCAGCCGTGCTCAGGAAGATCGGAGCCGATGCAAAATTTGTATTTACGGATATGATCGTATCGGAGAATATCGAACACTTAACGGAGAATATTGGGTTCATGGACTCGGAGGTCATCTGGCTGTATACCTTTTTTACGGATTTCAGGATAGCGCCGGTTACCTATACGATGAAAGATCTGAAGAAGACGCTTCCCGCACAGGGGTTTACTTATACCAGGAACGGAAAAACGGGGAGGATAGTTTTTCCGGGAAATGACAACTATTATGCCGTTTATTTTGTGGATGAAAAGTCGGAGCGGGTCCACAGAGTGGAGATTGTTTCGGGGGGATATCTGATCCGAAAGGACTATTTTACCTACGGCAGAGTCTTTGCAGAATATTATGCGCCGTTAGACAACAGGGCGCATATGTACCTGCGCCGCTTTTTCAATGAGGACGGCATGGTGGCCTACGAGGAGATCAATGATGACGGAAAAGTGATGTACCAGTTCCCGGACAGGATCTTGTATTCAAAAGAGGAATTTGTGGGATACATGGTATCCCGTCTGGGGCTGACAGAGAAAGATACCGTGATCATTGACCGCACCACGGGCATAGGGCAGTCGATTCTGCAAAATGCCGGTAAGGCTCGGGTGGGGATCGTTATTCATGCGGATCATTTCAGCGAGGGAAATACGGATGATAACAATATCCTGTGGAATAATTTCTATGAGTATTCCTTCACTATGCACAGGCATATCGATTTCTACGTGGCTTCCACGGATGCGCAGAATAAGCTGTTGCGGGAACAGTTCCGGAAGTATGTGGGAGAGGAACCGACGGTATTCACCGTCCCGGTGGGCAGCCTGGATGAGCTGAAATACCCTACGGTGAACCGGAATCCATATTCTATCATGACGGCTTCCAGACTTGCAGGAGAGAAGCATATCGATTGGGTTATCGAGGCTGTCGTGAAGGCACGGGAGAGGGTTCCTCAGCTTACGCTGGATATCTACGGCAAGGGCGGGGAAGAGAAGAAGCTACGGGAATTAATCAGGAAGCTGGGGGCAGAAAATTATATTATCCTGCGCGGACAGCAGAACCTGAAGGAAGTGTATCAGGATTATGAGCTGTATCTGTCGGGTTCCATGAGTGAGGGATTCGGACTGACCCTGATGGAGGCCATTGGTGCCGGGCTTCCGATTATCGGCTTTGATGTGCGGTATGGAAACCCGACGTTCATTGACGATGGGAAGAATGGATATTTGATTCCGACGGATGTGGATACGCCGCAGAAGGAGAAGATTGAAGCGTTGACAGATCGTCTGGTGCGCTTATTCACGGAGGACGATCTGGAGAGCTTCCATAAACATTCTTATGAGAAGGCAAAGGGATTTTTGACAAAGGAGGTGGAGCTTAGATGGAAAAATATAGTGGGATGACAGATACGGTGCTGCTTCTGGACAATTATGGGGAGGAAAGCGAGATGCTCCACCAGTCTTTCCGGCGTGCGGGCTTTACGGGGTCGGTGATTGTGATCGGGGACGATGGATTTTTTCCGGAGGACGTGATTTCGGTCTACCAGTATTTCTGCGGCGATTTTAAGGAAAGCGGCAGAGGATCCGGCAGGGCGCGGTACTTTAACCAGATCGATGTTCCGGACTATTGGGAGATCAGTGGGAACAATAGCGAAGGAAGGGTGCACGACCTGCACAGGGAGAGGGGACGGATTTTCTATGCGGAGCCGAAGCACAAAAGATTGGTGCGCGTGGTGGATTGGCTGGATGAGAAGGGGACAGTCCGTTCCAGCGACCATTACAACAGGTATGGCTTCCTTTATGCAAGAACCTTTTTCAGCAAGGACGGAAAGCGTTTCTGCAGGGCGTATTTTGACGCAGAGGGCAGGGAGACGCTTCTGGAAAATTTCGTGACACACGATATCATCCTGAACCGGGATGGCAAGGTATATCTGTTTAAAGGTATCGTAGATCTTATATTGAAGGTTTTGGAAGAGATTGGAGCCATGGGAAGCAGAATTTTCTATAATTCCCTGTCTACGCCGCTTTTTTTATCGGAGAGGATGCCGGAGAACAGACGGGAAGATATCCTGTTCTGGCAGGAAGGGACGAGAGAAGATATCCCTGGCAATATGCGGATGATTCTGGAGGGAAATTCAAAGCGCACGAAGTCTATCTATGTGCAGAAAAGGGGAAGCTACGACAAGCTGGTTGAGCTTGGCGCATCTGAGGAGATACTGAAGCCGCTGGGATTTTCCTATGCGTACAGCAGGCAGAATACGTTCAAAAATGAGGCGTTGATCTGTACGAATTCCGACAGGATAGAAAAATGCGAGGAACTGATCAGGGCGCTTCCACAGATGAGGTTCCACATCGCAGCCATCACAGAGATGTCTTCCAGGCTGATGAGCTTGTCGCAGTATGAGAATGTGTTGTTGTATCCAGGTGTGAAGGCGAAAAAGGTCGAAGAACTTTTTAACAGCTGTGATTACTATTTGGATATCAATCATGAGGGCGAGATCTTATCGGCGGTGAAACAGGCATTTTTACATAACCAGTTGATTCTTGGATTCCGGCAGACTCTGCATAACAGGGTGTTTATTGCCCCGGAGCATGTGTTTGACGGGCACGAAGCGATGATTGTTTTCCTAAAGCAAGTGATGGGGTATGAGGAAGCTGTCAAAAGGCAGATAGATCTGCAACAAAAAGCGGCTATGTCAGAGAAGACGGCTGCTTATGCGGATTTATTATAAAAAAATATTTAAAACTAGGAGGGTAAAATGATGTTAGGAACAGGAGCAAATGCGGTTACAGTTGTGATTATTCTGGAGTTTATACTTGCGGTGTACAGTATAGCCCTTATGGCAGGTGCAGAGAAAAAGTGGCTGAAGATTGTGCACCTTTTATTCGCTGTTGTCTGGGCAGTATTGGCGCTGCTGAATATTTTCTTCTGACGCTGATGAGGCTGGGAGGCTATTGTTTATGCATGTGTATCTTACGAAGTTAAATGGAATGTCCGTTACGAGCACGACGCAGTATGCCCAGCGCATGGCTGCAGATATTGCGCACTCATTGGGAATCAGGGAAATGGGAATTTATCGCTATCATGCGGATGCAGAGAGAGCGGAAACCCGTACAGGGCGGCTTGACGGGATTATTGCAGGTATTAGCGCGGGAGATATCGTGATTTGTCAGTTTCCGACATGGAACGGCCTGGCGTTTGAGCGGACGTTGGTGAGACATATCAAAGCCTATCATGGACATATTATTGTCTTCATCCATGATGTTGAAGCGCTGATGTCGGAGGCTCACCGCGCGGAACTGAAGGATACGGTGCAATTATACAATGAGGCGGAAGTATTAATCGTTCCGTCTCTTGGGATGCGGAAGTTCTTGACAGAACATGGTATTCGAACCGGCATGAAGTTCATTATTCAGGAGATGTGGGATTATACGGCGCTGTCAGGCTCTCTGGGATTCAGAGGAGGGCAGTCATATCGGCCGGAAATCCATTTTGCGGGGAATCCTGATGGAATCCATTTCCCGAATACATGGGAGCAGGGAGTTTCCCTGAAAGTGTATTCTGATTCGGAATGTCATGGAAGCCATGTACAGAAAATGGGATGGCTGCCGCCGGAGCGACTTTTGATGGAACTGGCAAAGGGCGGTTTCGGATTGGTGTGGTACGGAAACGAGGAATGGCGACAATATTTATCAGTGAATAACAGCTTGAAACTTGGCGCATATCTTGCCGCGGGGATACCGGTAATCGTACCCAGGGGAATTTCAAGCCAGAGCATGATTGAGAAAAATCATCTTGGGATAGCGGTGGACACGCTGGAGGAGGCGGCTTGGGCCGTAGAGAATATGGCTGAATCGGAATATCGGGCATATTCAGCAGCGGTGGCACGTTTTGTGCCTCTGGTAAGGGAAGGATTTTTTACGAAGAAGTGCCTGTTAGATGCCATTCAGATGTCCATGCGAACTGACATGTATACCTATTCCGAGTCGAATGAGGCTTACAGGATGTCTGGGTGTACATTTGCATATGTCTGCCTCAATGAATCCTATAAAAATAACCTGGCATTGTCATGGACTTTTTATGGAGAGGCGGAAGGATTTTTGATCTATGATATGGATTCCGGGAAAATAGCAGGAGAGATTTCCAACGTGCTGGAACATTATTTCCTTTTGGAAAATTATCCGAAAACAGCCCGGTTTATTGTAAAGGCTTATGTCAGGACGCTGAAAGGAAAAATGATATTAGCAGAGTCCGGAGTGGCAGCTATATCCGAAAAGCGACAGGTAAAACCCATCGTCAGTTTGATCATGCCGGCATATAATGCGGAAGAATATATCGCCAGAAGCATTGATACTGCGCTGGCACAGTCGTTTTCGGATATGGAACTTATCATTGTAAATGACGGCAGCACGGATGGAACGCAGGCGGTGCTTGATTGGTATCGGGAGCACTATCCTCAAGTAAAATTATTTTATAAAGAAAATGGCGGACAGGCCACTGCCAGAAATATGGGAATCGAAAAGGCGGAGGGTAATTATATTGCCTTTATGGACAATGACGATATGCTTAGGTCGGATATGATAGAGAGACTACATGGCTCAATCGTGAAAAATGACTGTGATATCGCCATGACGTCGGTATACATTCTGACAGGAGAAAATTATGCAGATATGACAAGTTATCCCATGGCTGAGGATACAGCTGTTTCCATAGATGAGTTTTTTGAGTATTATATGAGGAGCCTTTCGCCGGTGCTTTGGAATAAATTGTATCGTGCTCCCCTTGTAAAGGAGCATCCTTGCGCTGTTCAGGTAACATATGAGGATGATGCATGGACACCTTATATTTTATCATATGCTGACCGTGTGTGTTACATCAATGAGCACCTGTATGAATATGACAGAAGCAGAGGCAGTACGGCAATTCACGTTTCATGGAACAAGCCAATAGAAGAAAAATTTCTTGATCATAGAGAATTGGTTTTGTTTTTTCTTAAGAATGGAAATCAAAAGAGAAAAGATTTATTGAAGAGGCTTGCTTTGGTTTATGTATCGGCATTTCCAAGTTCTGGTTCCTATTTAGGATATAGCGAGTTGAAAAAGGAAATAGAACAAATGTAGATGAGATTGATACAGAATATTAGAAGAGTCTGCTGATCATGGGATTTGGAGATACGTTGTACCGACGGAAACTGACTGCGGAGGGTGCATTTTTCATTGTAGGACGAAAGGAAAATGTTCTGAGAGAATCTATGTAAGCTTTGATATGAGAGGACAGCATTTATGAACGTGTATATTACGAAGTTAAATGGAATGGCGGTTACAGCCACAGAGCAGTATGCACAGCAGATGACAGCCAATATAGCGCATTCTCTCGGAGTTCGGGAGATGGGAGTCTATCGGTACAACGCAAGTGGTGAAAGTGCAGACAGCCGCGGGCGGAGATTTGACGGAATGATTGCAGGCATGCAGGCGGGAGACATTGTGATCTGCCAGTTTCCCACATGGAACGGGCTGGAGTTTGAGAGGGGATTGGTACGACATATCAAAGCTTATCATGGACGTATCGTGATTTTTATCCATGACCTGGAAGCAATGATGGCTGAAAAAAGTCTCGCTATGCTTCAGGATACTGTAGGACTATATAATGAGGCAGAACTGCTCATTGTTCCTTCCTTTGAAATGAAATTTTTTTTGACTCAGCATGGCATTCGGGCCGGCATGAAGTTTATTATACAGGAACTATGGGATTACACGACTGTGTTAAAATCCATGGGGCCGGGGAATCTAAAACGGGAGATTCATTTTGCGGGGAATCCGGACAGGTTTCAGTTCCCTAACACATGGAATTATGAGATTCCGCTGAAAGTGTATGCCGATCAGGAATGCCGGGGCGGTAATGTGCAGAAAATGGGATGGATGCTGCCGGGGCGGCTTCTGTTGGAATTATCTGGCGGCGGATTTGGGTTAGTATGGTATGGAGACGAAATCTGGCATCAGTATCTGTCAATGAATAACAGCCTCAAACTAAGTACATATCTTGCCGCGGGGATACCGGTAATCGTACCGAGGGGGATTTCCAATCAGAGCCTGATAGAGGAGAACCATCTTGGTATTGTGGTAAACACGCTGGAAGAAGCGGTGTCTGCCGCACGGGATATGGGCGAACAGGAATATCGGGAATATTTGTCTGCAGCGGCGCGGTTTGCCCCTCTTTTGAGGGAAGGCTTTTTTACAAGGAAATGTCTGGTGGATGCGATTCAGATGTCCATGCGGAAAGATATGTATGCATATTCTGAGTCGAATAAAACCTATATGTTGTCTGATTGTAAATTTGAATATGTTTGTCTGAATCAAGCTTATGAAAATAAATTGGCTTTGTCATGGATTTTCAGAGGGGAAGCGGAAGGGTTTCTGATATATGATGCAGATTCGGGGAAACTGGTTGGAAAGGCTGGCGGTCTGGAACACTATCTGCTTTTAAACAACGATCTGGAGCGGGTTCGGTTCATAGTGAAAGCTTACATCAGAACGATAAAAGGAAAAATGATCGTTGCGGTATCTGATCCGGCGGAAGTAATGGAAAATCGTTTTACACAGGCTCAAGTCAGCCTGGTTGTTCCGGCATACAATGCGGAAGAATTTATTGCCAGGGGCATAGATACCGCATTGGCACAATCTTTTGAAAATCTGGAAATCTTGATTGTAAACGATGGCAGTACAGACCGGACGCAGGAGGTCATTGACTGGTACAGAGAGCGCTATCCGCAGGTACGGTCTGCTTATCAGTCCAATGCAGGGCAGGCTGTGGCAAGGAATTTCGGCGTAATGCATGCAAGGGGAGAATATATAGGTTTTATGGACAGCGATGACTCGTTAAGGCCGGATATGGTGGAGAAGCTGTATGACTCTATAGTAAAAAATTCTTGCGATATTGCAATGACGTCAGCATATCAAATCACAAATGAAGGGTACGAGGTAGTTGGAGCTTACCCTGTGAAAGAAAATGTAGCAATTCCCATTGATGATTTTTTTGAGCAATATATTCGATATGCTTATCCGGTGATCTGGAATAAGTTATACCGGAAATCTCTTGTGGAGGAACACCCGATTCCAGCGGTGAAGTATGAAGATAGCGCATGGACTCCCTGTATTTTATCATATGCCAGCCAGGTATGCTATCTTGACGATCCAAAGTATGAATATGACAGGACGATACGGAATGTCACATATATGCATACCACGATGGGAAAAACAGCGGAGGAACAATATAAAGACCGCAGGGATTATGTAATGTTTTTCCTTAAGAATGGAAATCCACAGAAGAAAAAGCTGTTGAAAAAATTGGCGTTAGGATATGCGGCGGCGTTTGTGGCTACATTTTCCTATCCTGGTTTCCAGGAACTGAGAAAAGAGATTGAAGCGTGGTGATATTGGATCAATGAAATCGCAGATGGAGGAAAAACATGAATGTATATATTACAAAACTAAATGGCATGGGCCATATGCTGCAGTCCATGCAGCATATGACGGCAGAGATTGCGCATCAGCTGGGATTTCGGGAAATGGGAGTCTATTATTACAATGTCAGGACAGAAGGACCGGATCAGCGAAGTGTCAGGTTTGACGGGATTATTGCGGGTATGCAGCCAGGAGATATCGTAGTATGCCAGTTTCATACCTGGAATGGCCTGGGGTTTGAACGGGCGCTGATAGAGCATATTAGAGCGTACCATGGACGTATTGTAATTTTTATTCATAGTCTGGAAGCTTTAATGGTTAGGGGCAGCCGATTTATGCTGGGAGAGACAGTGGAGCTGTATAACCAGGCTGAAGCGCTTATTGTCCCGTCTTTGGCGATGAAAAGGTTTTTGCTGGATTCGGGTATCCGGAACGGTATGAAATTTATTGTGCAGGAAATGTGGGATTGGACTATAGGCACACAATTTCAGGGAGTGCCAAAGTTTCAGAGAAAACTCCTCTATACAGGAGGCGCAAATGCTCCTTTTGTAAAAGACTGGAATCACGATATACCGTTAAAACCATGTGCCATGTCCAAGCCGGGTGAATTACTGCTGGATTTATGGGAGGGTGGTTTTGGGCTGGAGTGGCCCGGAGATGATCAGGAATTTGAGTATATGAGATATGCAAATTCTTATTCGCTGAGCAGATATCTGGCGGCTGGAATTCCTGTTATTGTCCCAGCTGGAATTTCCTGTCAGAAATTAATAGAGGAGAACCATCTCGGGCTGGTGGCAGATTCTTTGGATGAGGCTGTGGAGGCAGTCAGGTCGATGGGGGAAACGGAATATCAGGAATATGTCCGTTATGTTGGACAGTTTGCTCCGGCTTTGAGAAACGGTTATTACACAAAAAAATGCCTGATAGAATCAGTTCAGGTGCTCTTTAGGGAAGACATTGGGAAAGCATTTGTTCAGGAAACGGGTATTTATGATTTGCGCGGTATGGAATTTACCGCTGTATCGTTAAAGAAATCTTATGGCGGGAATCTGGCGTTGTCATGGGAAATGAAAGAGAGACCGGATGGTTTTCTGATCTATGATTCGGCAGGAAGGCTGGTTGAGGAGACAGAGAATGGGTACCAGCATTATTTCCTGATAAAAGACGAACCGGACAGCGATGGTTTTACCGTGAAAGCTTATATGAATACACAGAAAGGAAGATTGATCGTAGCAGCGTCAACGTCAATCGGCCAGACGGCAGACACGTATACAAAACCGCTGGTAAGTCTGATCATGCCTATATACAATGCGGAGGATTATCTTGTCAGGAGTATTGACACAGTATTAGCCCAGACACTTTCTGATACGGAAATCATTCTGGTAGATGACGGAAGTACAGACCGCAGCGTTGAGATAGTTGATTGGTATGCGGCAAACTATCCGAATGTTTTTGTAACGCATCAGGAGAATGGCGGCCTTCCGGTGGCAAGAAATACGGGGATAGAGCGTGCCAATGGTGAATATATTGCATTCGTAGACAGTGATGACATGATTCGTCCGGATATGTTGGAGAAATTATATGCATCCATTAAGAAAAATGATTGTGATATTGCCGTCACGTCCATTTATCAGATTGTCAAGGGAAAATATGAGATGGGCATGCGGTGTCCATTAAAAGAGGATGTAGCAGTGACGATGGATGACTTCCTTCGCATGTATACTGTGAATGGGTATGCACTGTTTTCAGTTTGGAATAAGCTGTACCGTGCTTCTCTGGTAAAAGAACGCAGGTTTCCTGAGTTCATGTTTGAAGATGAGGCGTGGACGCCGTATATCTTATCTTATGGTGACAAAATATGCTATCTGGATGCCGCTTTATATGAATATGACAGAAGCATACGCAGTGAAACGCTAATTGATAAAGCGTTCAGTAGAACGGCGGATGAAATATTCCGGGAGCATAAACGGTCGATTTTATTTTATCTGGAACGTGGGAATCCGGCAAGAAAGGCATTATTGAAAGAATTTGCAAAGAGTGAGCTGGGTTTGTTTTCAAGGACAACGGGGTATGAGGAATATAAGAAATTATGGGAGAGGATAGCAGGGGAGTGATATAACCCATGGGGAGGAAAGAGGTTTGAGAGTTCATATTACGAATCTTTACGGCATGGGCGGAGCTGCAGGCAAGGCACAGAATATGGTGGCTGAGATTGCCAAAGATTATCTGCACTTTAATGAACTTGGTATATATTGTTATGGTGGCGTATGGGTTGATTCACCGGAAGTGCTCCGTACAAGAATTGACGGGATCATTGCCTCAGTGGTTCCTGGGGATATTATTATTTTTCAGCATCCCATGTGGAATGGGATTGAATTCGAAGAAAAACTATTTTGGCAGCTCAGCGCTTATCCTGGGATACAAAAAATTATTTTTATTCATGATGTAGAAACTCTGATGTTTGGGGAAGATGACAAAGAATTAAACAGATTGAAGAGACATATTAGTCTGTATAATCAATCAGATCTGATTATTTTGCCGTCACAGAAAATGGCTGATTTCCTGCGCGACAATGGACTGACGGTAACAAAAGTTGTGATACAGAGAATGTGGGATTCCTTGATTTCCATTGATACAGCGGTCGTTCCCAGGTTCCAGAAACTGGTTCATTTTGCGGGAGACATCAACTCGCCCAAATTTTCTTTCGCGAAAGAGTGGGCGTACGATACGGTGAAACTGGCTGTGACTGATAAAGGTGGCGAGTGGTCGGCAGGTAAAAATATTGACTGTATCGGATGGTTTAACAATGAAAATCTTCTGGCGGATGATTTCAGGAAAAATGGGGGATTCGGCCTGCTGTGGTCTGAAGATTATATTTTTAGTGAATACATGAAACTCAATGCCTGCTGTAAGTTGAGCACTTATCTTGCGGCGGGCCTGCCGGTGATCGTTCCGAGGAGCATTCCGGAGGCAGATAAGGTTCTTGATAAGAACCTGGGATTGGCGGTTGATTCTCTGGACGAGGCAGTTCATGAAATGGAGTGCATGACACAGGAGCGATACGATCAGATGGCATCCTCGGTTGCATCTTTTGGGAAATTGCTCAGAGAGGGTTATTTTACCAAAAGGCTGCTGACAGACGCAGTGTTTAAATTGCTGTATGATTGATAATGTTTATCCGGAAAAATAGAAGGGGGATTATTGTGAGGATTCATATCAGCAAAATTTATGGATATATTGGAACAGGTGCAAAAAGGCAGGAGACGGTTGCAGCTATCGCCAAAAGGGATTTACATTATGATGAATTGGGTATATACCGTTATCAGGTGGAATCGGATACGCCCGAGATGCTGGGGACACGCCTGGACGGCATTCTGGCTTCGGTATATCATGGAGACATTGTCATTATACAGTCTCCTACGTGGAATGGCCTTGACTTTGAGGAAACTCTGATGCGCCACTTATACGCTTACAGAGATCTGGGAAAGATCATTTTTATCCATGATGTTCCGCCGCTGATGTCTGAATCCTACAGGCCGCAGCTTCAGAGATATATTGATTATTATAATCAGGCGGATCTGGTCATCGTGCCGTCACGGAAAATGTTGGATGTGCTGAGGGAGCATGGGCTGATGGTAAAGAAGACTGTCATCCATAAGATGTTTGATTATGTTGCGTCGGCCGATGAGACGATAAAACCGGTTTTCAGAAAAGTGGTCAATTTGGCGGGAAATCCGAACTCGGATCCCGAATTGGAATTTTGCAGGGATTGGAAGTCTGATAATGTCCAATTGGCGGTTACTGCAGATGGCGGCGATTGGGCACATGGAAAAAACATCGGCTTTCTCGGCTGGTTCAGAAATGACAACTCTTTAGTGAATGCGTTGAGGAAGAGCGGCGGATTCGGTCTGTTATGGTCTGTGAATTTCTCTGGAACAGAATACAATAAAATAAACGCACCTTATAAACTAAGCGTCTGTCTGGCAGCTGGCCTTCCGGTGGTTGTACCGGTCGGCATAGCGGAACAGGATACGGTCATCCGTAAAAATTTGGGGTTTGCTGCGGCAACTCTGGAAGAAGCAGCGGATATGATAGAGCATATGAAAGAAGAGGAATATCGGAATATGGCAGAAAATGTGGGAAGATTTTCCTACTTGCTGCGGGAAGGTTTTTTTACCAGAAAGGCGTTAACTGATGCGGTTTTTCAGTTATTGGGCGGCTGATCGGGGATGAATTTGCTGTTTATAACCAGATGCTTAAGGGAAAGAAAGCGGGTAGAAGAGGTATGATTTATAATTTTCATCATTTTTATTACTGGCTTAAAGGCGGTGTAGAAACAGGACAGGCATATCGAGCGAAAGTATTTCGTAAGTTGGGGTTGGAGGCAAAGTTTGTCTTTGCTACTACATTTCCATACAATAATATTTGGAAGGAAACAGAGTATTTGGGATTTGCAGAGTCTGAGGTTATGTGGCTGTATGGTTTTTTTACAGACTGCAGGAATTCATCTTCTCCCTATACGTTAGAACAGCTTGAATCGACTTTCACTGAAAAGGCTTATGATTTCTCGAAGGAAGGAACGATTGTAAAATATAGGTTTACTAAGGCAGATAGTTACTATATGGTGCATATGCTGGATGACAACAGTGGGGGAATCCATAGAGTAGAAGTGATAGAAGAGGGGCATCTACTCAGAAAGGACTTTTATACCTATTGTAAAATTTACTCGGAATATTATGTACAGAAGGAAAACAGACCGCATATGTGTCTGCGCAGATTTTTTCATGAGAACGGCGAAGTAGCTTTTGAGGAGATAGCAGAAGAGGATGGGGTTCTGTATAAATTTCCGGACAGGATACTTTATTCCCGTGAAGAACTGGTAGGTTATATGATGTCACAGCTGCATTTGACGGAGAAAGACGTGGTTCTGATTGATGGGGAACCAGGAATGATAGAGCGTTCAGCATTTATCGTTAATGCTGCTCCAGCCAAGGTAGGGCTTGTGATTCATGCGGATCATTATATTGATTATGACGAAGAGCATATTTGGTGGTATGGTATTTATGAATATGCGTTTTCTCATGCGGAAAAAATTGATTTCTTTATCACAAGTACAGAGGCACAGAGCGATCTGCTGAGGGAGCAGTTCCGAAAATATAAAGGGATAGAGCCCAGGGTTCTGACAATTCCGGTTATGGCTCTGGATAAACTCAGAGTTTCGGATAAACCCAGAAGAAAACATGCTCTTATTTCAGCGGGACGCCTGGCGCCGGAAAAGCGGATGAATTGGGTGATAGAAGCAGTAGTGGCGGCAAAAGCGTATGTTCAGGATTTGTCATTGGATATTTATGGGGAAGGAGCAGAGAGACAAAAGCTGCAGAATCTGATAGAAACGCTGAACTGTGGGGAATTTGTTCGTCTGTGCGGTTTTCAGAAGCTGGACGAAGTATATCAGAAGTATGATGCTTACATTTCCGCTTCCAATGTGGAAACTTTTGGGGTGACTCTGCTGGAGGCGGTTGGCGCGGGGCTTCCTATTGTGGGGTTTGATATTAAATATGGCGCTTGGGTATTTATTGAGGAAGGGAAAAACGGATACAAGGCACCCTGGGGTGATGTTGAGGGGTTAACAAAAGGTATTGTTAAGTTATTTACGGAAGCTGACATAGAGTCGTTTCGCCAGCATTCGTATGAGAAGGCGAAATCGTATCTGGCAGAGGAGGTGGAAAAGAGATGGAAAGAGCTGCTTTGTCCGATAAAATAATATTGTTGTGTGACCGTTGGTCTCCAGATAGCGATCTGCTTCATGTTTCCCTTCTGAAGGCAGGATGTGATTGTGTGGCGGTCAGTCTGGAAGAAAATGATTTCCTGCCGGAGAATGTACTTTCTATGTATGATATGCTGTCAGGGGAACTTCCGGGGAAAGAAGAAAACAGGAGAAAGCCCAGATTTTTTAACGAGATAGCAGTTCCGGATCATTGGACAATAAACGCAGGGAACCGGACTTCAGGAAATATTACTTATCAACAGGAAGAAAAAGGAAAAATTTATTATTGGCAGGAGGGAAAGAATTATCTGGTGGAGGCCGTGGACTGGTACGATCGAAAAGGCCGTGTACGCTTTAGGGATCATTATAATAGGCACGGAAATATTTGCGCCAGAACCGTTTATGATGCGGATGGATGCGCACTGTGTAAGACGAGGTTTTCAGAATCAGGAAAAGAAATTCTTACGGAGAATCTTGTGACAGGAGATATGATGCTGTATGTTGACGGTACAATGAAAATTTTCCGTTCGAAGGTGGAGATGCTGACATTTTGGTTCATTAGGAAGAAAGTTAATCAGAATCGGATTTTTTATAATTCGTTATCTATTCCCTTTTTTATCTCCAATAGGTTGGAGGGCGTAGGAAGCCAGGATATCTTGTTTTGGCAGGAGCCGGTTGGACAGGAGATTCCATGGAATATGCAGATGATTTTGAAGGGGGCATCAGGACGTACCGAGCGGATTATGGTGCAGAAAAGAAGTTCCTATGAGAAATTGCTGAAGTTGGGAGCAGACAGAAGTAAAATACATTTGCTTGGATTTATCTATCCTTTTAGGAAAAATAACGGATACACACCAGAAGCGCTTATTTGCACAAATTCGGAGCTAATAGAGCATGGTGAGGAATTGATCAGGGCGTTGCCTTGGATGCATTTTCATATTGCGGCGATTACAGCTATGTCATCCAGATTGATGGAATTGGGAAATTATGAAAATGTGAGTTTGTATCCGGGAGCTGTACCGAATGTGCAGAGGGAACTTTTCCATAAATGTGATTACTATTTTGATATTAATCATGGATCAGAAATTATTTCGGCAGTCCGTCAGGCATTTTTGCACAATCAGCTGATCTTTGCATTTCAGGAGACAATACATAACCGTGATTATGTGACGGAGGAACATATTTATCCGATAGAGAAATTTGAGAGGATGCTTCAGGACGTCAGGACTGTAATGCAAGATGTGGAGAAGATGCGCAGAGATCTTGAAGAACAACGGAAGTATGCAGTGGCAGAGAATGAAAGAACCTATGCAGATTTGTTGGAGTTATAATGCATTGACGTTAATCCATAATGTCAGCCAGTTTACTGAAAAGAGATGGATGCTGATGTATGTGTGTTGATTAATATTGTAACCATAAACTGATCACGTGACTATAAGGGGGAAAACATGAAGATACTCGATAATATGGAATCTTGTTATGGCTGCGGGGCTTGTTTCAACGTGTGTCCGACGGGCGCTATTAGTATGAAAGAAAATACAGAAGGGTTTTTGGAACCCGTAATAGATATAGAGAAGTGTATCTCCTGTGGGAAATGCAAGCAAGTATGTCCGTCCTTAAATTGTCAGTATTCTAATGATCAGGAACCTGATATTTTTGCATTTTCTGCGGAAGAGCAGGTATTGTATAACAGTTCATCAGGGGGAATCTTTACATTTCTTGCTGAACATATCTTAAAGGCTGGCGGCTATGTAGTAGGGGCGGCTTACGATTCAGAGTTTCGTGTGCATCATATTATTATCCACAATATGGATGAGTTGGATAAAATCCGGCGATCCAAATATTTGCAGAGTTCGACGGAGGATACTTTTCAAAAGACGAAGGAGCTTCTGGAACAGGGAAACTATGTTTTATATAGCGGATGTCCGTGTCAGATTGCCGGATTATTACGTTTTCTTGGAAAAGATTATGAAAAATTGTATACCGTGGATGTACTGTGTCATGGTGTTCCTTCTCCAAAACTTTTTAAAGAACATTTACAAAATTCTTATGGAGACATTAACAATATTGAAGATGTCGAGTTTCGAAGTCGGGAAGGATGGGCTGTTTTATTTAAAGTAAAATGGAAGAATGGGGATGTTAGGACAACATATAACAATAAAAATGCATATATACAGTCCTTTTTACAGGATATTAATTTGCGTACTTCATGTTTTTTATGTCAATACAGCAGAATTCCTAGACAAGGGGATATAACGATAGGGGATTTATGGGCAGCAGGGGGCATTAGTTTATCTTTTGAGTATAGGAAAGGCGTTTCTGTAATTCTTCTCAATAATGACAAGGGAAAACTATTATATCAGGAAGCGCTCGACAAGTCAGAATATAAGTTTCATGTTCAGAAAATATATGGCAAAGAAGGGGAGGAAAACTGTGATAAAAGGTGGCTGAACGGTAATATTTTTTATCCGACTACATGTAACCTAATCTCCCGGAAAAATTTATACACTGGTCATTCTTTGTCAGTAAAATCAAGGCTTTGAAGGATTCCAGTGT
>ERZ808046.665-NODE-665-length-23854-cov-3.751777_pt1 | contig 23854 bp, 19 predicted proteins | sample MGYA00380196_ERZ808046 | MGnify/ENA primary metagenome ERZ808046 (study PRJEB31490, sample SAMN06133421) | mouse gut metagenome | isolation source: Z6_2 | host: mice | place: China: Chengdu | collected 2015-05 ...
AGAAATTGTCAAAAAAGCTACAATTTATGCAGAAATTTCTCCTCCTGAATCTCTACTAACACAATGTCCGGTCCGATTCTTTTGATACACGCAAATGGTATGATATATTCACATTCGGTTCCCAAAAACCCCCATATTTTACCTGGTCCCGGAACTATAATCGCCTCTATCTGCCCGCTGCATGAATCAAAGATAATATCCACCACGCAGCCCAGCCGTTTACAGTCACAGGTATTGATTACTTCTTTTTCACGGAGTTCACATAATCTCATTCACGACATCCCTTCTATGCATTGATGCGGTATTATATTATAAATAAGATATGCTGCCGGCCCAATAACCGTGCTTATAAACATTTTGTAATTTACATTTGTATCATTATGCTTTAAAATAACGGTATGCGTTGTCAAGTGAAAAAACGGAGGCAATTATGGAACCACTAATACGAATCGAAAATATATATAAAATCTATAATCCCGGCGAAAATGAAGTACGCGCCCTGGACAATGTCAGCCTTATGATCAGACACGGAGAGCTTGTTGCAATTATCGGCCACTCTGGCTCCGGCAAATCCACATTGATGAACATCCTCGGCTGTCTGGACGTCCCTACCTCAGGGCAGTATTTCCTGAACGGACAGGACGTATCCGGCTTGAGCGATAATCAGCTCTCTGATATCCGAAACAAAGAAATCGGATTTATTTTTCAAGGTTTTAATCTGGTTGCGAATCTGGACGCCCTCGGAAATGTCGAGCTTCCGCTCATTTACCGTGGAATCCCCAAGCAGCGGCGGCGCAGGCTTGCTGCCCTTGCGCTGAAAAAAGTTGGACTGGAAACCAGGACGAGGCACAGGCCAAATGAACTTTCGGGCGGACAACAGCAAAGGGTCGCGGTGGCGCGCGCAGTTGCGGCGCAGCCGCCGGTTATTCTGGCAGACGAACCGACAGGGAATCTGGATACCAAATCCACACAGGAAATTATGAATATATTGAAGGGACGGCACAAAACCGGGAGGACCGTTATCATCATCACCCACGATGACGACATTGCCAGACAGGCTGACCGGATAATCCGTATCATGGATGGAAAAATCCAAGAAGACTACTTAAACATCACAAGGGAGGACATATGCGATGAAGAAAAAGAAAAAAAGTAATCTCACAGACGACCTGGGCTTTGACAGCTTGGATTTGGATTTTCTGGAAGAAGAAATGGCCACATCTGATGAAGCTGAAAGTCCTAAAAGAGGGCAAAACACGTCCAATTCTAAAAAGAAGCTCCCCACATGGGTCATTTTCCCGATTCTGGGGATAATCCTGATAGGCACATTCGGTCTGTCCCTTCTGTTTGGAAAACAAGATACTTCCTCCGCTGCGAAAACCTTGTCCGTAACCGAAGTAAAGCGAGGCAATATCCGAGAGGTCTACAATTCCAGCGGAACCATCGAAAGCGAAAATACAAAAACCTACTACTCTCCAGTCACAGCGCCTATTACCAATCTCAATGCCGAGGTCGGTAAAACGGTAAAGAAGGGAGATCTGCTTGTCACCTTTGATACATCCAGCTTAGAACGTGACACCCAGCAGGCACAGCTCAATCTACAGTCCAGCTACAACAGCTCTCAGGCTGCACGTGAACAGAATGCCCGTGCCATAGAGGCTGCCGACGCTGCGAGCGCCAACCTTAAGAATCAGGCAAATATGCTGGCTGACCAGGCAAATGCACTGAAAGAAAAGGCTGATGCCGCAAAAGCAGAATACGATGCGCAGGCTGCCGCCATCTCCACTCCCGAGGCGCAGGCACGTGCCGCCCAGCTGCAGACAGAAATTCAAGAAATGAATACACAGATTCAGAATACGCAGAATCTGATCAATACCCTCTCCGTCATTTATGAAGGAAGCGGAGAAGTCTACAGTGAGGCAATTGCAACCCCGGAAGAAAATCGCAGCGACATGCAAAAACAACTTATCCAGAATATCGACAGCTACAACACGGCAGTTGCAGACCTTCCGAAGCTGCAGGCACAGCTGGCTGCTTCAGAGGCCGAACTGACTTCACTTACCACAGTTCCCGATACCGGATATGAGGCGCTGTATGCCCAGTATGAAGCTGCGTATGCTCAGTATAAAGCCGCTGAAAGCACGGCGGAAGGCGCAGCCCCCGCTTCTGGTATCACTTCCTCGGAAATTGCAAACTTAGACATCAGCGATAATCTTGCCGAGCTTGCCGCATTGACTCCGCAGGAGTTATTAGAGAAAGGACGCGAGGGCATGAAGGCCGACATGGACGGAGTCATTGCATCCGTGGATCTTCTGCAGAGCAACGCCGCTTCTCAGGGCGCCGCTGTATTTTCTATTGCAAGCACTGAAAACGTCCGGGTAAGGATAGAGGTTTCCCCGGATGACTATGCTAAAATGAAACTGGGAAGTACTGCTGATATCACAGTAGGCGATTCCAAATATAAGGGGACTTTGTCCTCCATAGACAAAATCGCTGTCAACAACGCAAAAGGCAATCCGGTCATCGGTGCACAGATCCATATCGACACCCCCGATGAAAACCTTTGTATCGGCGCAACTGCAAAAATATCTATGACCGTCTCCAAATCTGATAACGTGCTGGTTGTCCCGACAGAGACAATCAACGCTTCCTCTGACGGTGATTTTGTCTTTATCATCAAAGACGGCATCGTACAGAAAAAGACGGTGGAACTGGGAAGTGCGTCTGCAACAGAGGTTGAAGTCATAAGCGGGCTTGAGGAAGGCGATTATGTCGTAAATGACTTGAACGTGGATCTGTCTGAAGGTGTAAAAGCAATCGGTATTCCTGAAACTGACAGTCAGAAATGAGGCGGCGCATATGGAACAATTTTTTGAATACTTCAAAATGTCAGTCGATAATATATAGGCGAACAAGGGCCGTTCCTTCCTGACCATGCTTGGCATCATCATCGGAATCACATCCGTTGTCACAATTGTCTCTATCGGAAACGGACTAAAAGACGACGTTATGGAGGCTGCCAATACCCAGGGCAATACCGTTGTCATCCAGACCAACACAGAAGAAGTGACCGACACCGCAGCCATTACCGGAGATGATATCGCCTTTCTTAAGACCTCCTTAGACGGCTCTGTGAAGGCAGTTTATGCCAATTTCTCTTTTAGCGGGAAAGCCACCACACGCAAAGGCTCCTATGACGTTTACGCCACGCTTGCCACACCAGATTACGAATATGCCCAATTTGCCTCCACATTGAAAAAAGGTCATTATTTTACCGACAATGACGTCTCTGGCAGCGCTTCTGTCTGTGTCATTGACGAACTGACTGCACTGTATCTTTACGGAAATACAGATGTGCTTGGCATGTCGCTGGAACTCAGCGTTGATAATCATATTCAGGCTTTGTCTATTATAGGGATCCGCGAAACTTCCGATGAAATGCTGGAAGCGGAACAACAATATCAGGCGATGGGACTGCCGGAAAGCATTTCCATCGAAATGCCATATACGCTTTCCAATACATTTGGGTATCCCGTCGATGGATTTTTCTCAGTCTCTCTTTCAGTATACGACAAGGATGATGCATCCCGGGCCGCCCGCACCGCGGTACAGGTTCTGAACTCCCGGCATAAATCTCTGGGAGACGAACCTTTCATCCAGCAGAAAGCGATTGACCTGACCGATATGTTCGGACCAATCATGGACGGGGTCACTGCATTTATTGCCATGGTTGCCGCTATCTCTCTTGTAGTCGGAGGAATCGGCGTCATGAACATTATGCTCGTCTCTGTCACGGAACGGACGCGTGAAATCGGTATCCGCAAGGCGCTGGGCGCTAAAACCTTATCTATCATCACACAGTTTTTGTGTGAATCCGTCATCATTTCCGGACTGGGAGGCGTCATCGGAATTTTGCTCGGCGCCGGACTGACCGCATTGATTTCCTTTTTAGAAATCGGCGGAATTAAAGCCTCGCTGTCCCTTCCGGCTGTCATCGTGGCAACAATATTTTCCTGCGGGATCGGAATTATTTTCGGAATATACCCGGCCAGAAAAGCTGCCTCCCTAAGTCCGATAGAGGCTCTGAGGAGGATGTAACTTACGGGCTGCTATTCTAAGATTTATTTTGACTGATATGAGTATTTATAGTATAATGTAACCGCAGTTGTTGTAGATATATCCACAGCGGCATAAGCAAAAAGGAAGGAGAGTTATCTTTATGAAACAGCAGAGTAAAATGTTAAAAGTAATATCTATTATTATGATTGTCCTTGGAATCCTTGGCACGATCGGAACCATTGCATCTACATTTTTAATGCAGACTGTCATGCAGAATCCAGAGATGCGGGCAGCCTATGAGGCGCTGGGGGTTCCGCAGATAAGCAATGCTTATTACATTTTCGCCATCCTTGTTTCCATCACAGAAGTAGCCGCGGGTATCGTGGGCGTCATGTATCGTTCCAAAAAGTCCGTGCTGATTGCAGGCATCATCTGGGTGGCATTGATTCTTGTAAACATAATCTGGGACATGACCATCACAGGTTTCCAGTTTACTATCATTTTCTCACTGATTTTCCCGATTCTCTATTTCTGGGGATGGTATCAGTCAAATTAATCAGCAAAGAGATGCTGACAGTCGCTGTCAGCATCTCTTTTTATTTTTCATACGCAACAGCCCGACTTGCATCTGAGCTGTTACTTTTCATACGGTCTCTCCATCACATTTTCTTCCGGACTTTTCAGCAAGTGCAAGGTCCTGCACTGAATCAGTTCCGTATAATCTCAGATTTTCACTTTAGAGGCTTCTTTTCCAAACACCAGCAGACCGGATTTCAGCAGCACCGGACGCAGCACATTATACAATGCGGCTACAAGGATTGTGGATACAACTGCATTAACAAAGGTTGTCGCCGTACTCCATTTGGCAAGTACCTCCGCCATCTGCTGCGGCTGTCCAAGGATATAATGCTTATAAAAATACCCTGCTATCGGATCGGCCGCCACATTAAAGCCAAGTCCGGCAATGGAGGCAATCAGGCTCCATCTGAAAATATATTTTTTATCTGTACTCTCATTAATCTTTGCAATCCTGTGCGCTACCAGTCCGACAATCAGTCCAATACAGAATTTCAAAATAAAAGTCTTTGGCGCAACCGTGATGTACACCGGATCTAAAATATCTGCAATGGACATTCCGACTGCGCCCGCAAGCCCGCCATATACACCTCCCAACAGCAGCGCTGCCAGAACACAGAAGGCATTACCGATATGCAGGGATGTGGCATCGCCGCCCGGCATCGGAATCTTAATCTGTAAAAATGTAAAAGATACGAAGCAAAGTGCAGCAAGTAATGCGGTCTGAGCCAGCTTAATAACCATTTGTTTTCTTTTTTCCATAATAAACTCCCCTTTCTGATTTCCGGATCTGATTTTCAATTTGACTAGTAATCTGTTCAAATTCCATTTTTACAATCCATGTTTTCTTTTATTCTGTTGCTTTTTATTATCCTATCATCAAACTGGTTATGTTTAAACATCCAGTTTTTATATTTTTGACCATGCCACTTTGAATATACATTGTCATACAACCAGCATCAGACACATATGATTTATTTGTATGTATTAAGATATTTAAAAAAAATTATGGAACAGCTCTTGCTTTCTTTGCATATATGTTGTAATATGCATATATACTAAACATAGTTTTTAAAACTACATTTTGCATTTTCGATATTCAATACATTAAGGAGGCATTAGGAATGAAACAACACATCAAAGACCCAGGAAGCGCAATTACACATTTTATCGGAATGCTGATGGCAATTTTTGCGGCAATCCCGCTTTTGCTTAAAGCAGCACGGGAACCGGGACATATTTATGTCATTTCACTTGCAGTTTATGCGGCGAGCCTGATTTTACTGTACGCCGCAAGCACCACTTATCACACATTTGACAGATCAGAGAAGATGAATACGATATTAAAGAAAATCGATCACATGATGATTTCCGTATTGATTGCGGGAAGTTACACACCAATCTGTCTGCTTGTGCTGGACAGAAAGACCGGAATCCCCCTGCTGATTCTTGTTTGGGGAATCGCACTTACGGGAATTCTGATTAAGGCTTTCTGGGTATATTGCCCGAAATGGGTATCTTCCGTACTCTATATCGGAATGGGCTGGATCTGTGTGCTGGCATTTACACAGTTACTGAATAATCTTTCATCGGCCGCATTTGCATGGCTGCTTGCCGGAGGGATCATCTACACAATCGGAGGGATTATTTATGCGCTGAAACTGCCGATTTTTAACAACAGGCATAAGAATTTTGGAAGCCATGAGATTTTCCATTTATTTGTGATGGGAGGAAGTGCATGTCATTTTGTAGTGATGTATGCGTATCTTCTGCCGTAATGTAATCTATAAAAATTGATAATATGGAACATGCCGCTTTCATACCTGTTATCTGCAAGACACGTTTTGCTTTATTCTTTTCTCGCTTTTTATAGCTAATATCCCTACAGTATATACGACAGAGGGCTCAAGATAACCGTTCAGCTTTCAGCTGAACGGTTACTATATAACTGATTTAAACGGCGGATCTTACAATCAATACCGTGTCCTGTGATGTACTCCGCAACAGAACGCGGTACGTACTGCTGCCACTCGCTGTTATCTGCCGTAATCATCTCCCTGATTTCTTTTCCCGTCATGCCCATCTCTTCTGGATTTCTTCTCCAAAGAACTTCAATCTTCAATCTCTGGCTCTGTAATATACGATACTTCTCCTCATCCCAGGGAGTGCATATGCTCATATAGTATGTTGCATCTTTCGGCGCATACTGGGTAAGCAGATCCGGCTGACTGATCGGAAACGGAATAATCTCAAATTCTTTGCGCTTTACGCCAAAATCACGCAGCGCCCCCTGTATCATTTCCATCCGTTCAAAATAGGTCAGCGGATTATCCATCTTCGTCACACCATTAAGATCCAGGGGAGAGGATGCCGCATAAGCAACAATATCTGGGTGAGTAATTCCAATGTACAACTTATTACAACGCATCTTTGCCGCAAGCACGCCCTCCATATGCTTCAAATGGAAAATCTGATATCTTCCGAAAATCACTCCTGTTTCTACCATAATTCCAACTCCTTACCTAATGTTTATCTCTTTATCCATTATACTTCCGTAACAGTTCAGCCTGTCTGAATTATTACGTGCTTCCTTACCGGCTTTGCAGAATCCTGCAAAGCCCTACAGATATTTTTTAATTTCGCCCCAAAAGTCCAGCAGCCTGTCCAGAGAATATGCCGCATTTGCCGGACTTGTGGACGGCAGTCCAAAGATTTCACGTCCAGTTGCCTTTAAACTATATTTTTCGTATAATCTCTTTGCCGTGCTCCCGTTCGCATAAATTGCCCGGATCTCACATTGCGACAGAATCCGGTCTAAATCTGCCGGCACTACATTTTTGATGCTGCTGTCACTGGAGCCTACAATCTCGCAGCTTGCAACCACATCCCAAACGGCAATTCCATTTACCAGAAGAAGAGCTTTCTTCTCCTCAATAGTCTGCGGCACTTCACTGTCTGTCAGTCTTGCCATCACTTTCCAAAAACGGTTCTTAGGGTGTCCGTAATAAAAATTCTGCTCCCGGGATTTGACCGAAGGAAACGTCCCCAAGATCAACACTTTGGAATTCTTATCAAATACCGGAGCAAATTCGTGGGATACCTTTTCATGTCCTGTCTGCTTTATCATATTTATCCTCTTATCCGCTTGATTATTGGATGGTAACAGTTCAGCCCATCGGATGAACTGTTACATCGGATGAACGATACCCTGCTAATTCTTTGTTACAATTCTTTTCCATCCAATGCCGCATACTGCAGCGCATCATTTGTGTCATAAACTAGTTTTAGGGAAAAGAACGGACGGTCTTCATCCAACAGCCGGAAGAAAATCTTATCCCCCTCCCACAGATTCAGGTCATAGACCGCCTTTTTATCCACCCACTCCAGTTCTCCTTCATTGCAAGGAATCTGTGTTCCCGTAAATCCATCCGCAGTATACAGAGACATATACTCCATCGTATCTTCCCCGTATATGAATGTTACAATTCCACGGTACCGCCATGAAGTCAGTGTATACCCGGTCTCTTCCTTCACCTCACGCAGCAAGCATTCCTCCGGACTTTCATTTTCCTCAAAATGTCCGCCTACGCCAATCCATTTATCCTTATTCACATCATTTTTCTTGACTGTACGATGCAGCATAAGGTATTTTCCATCTTTTTCAATATAACATAAAGTGCTTAATTCTTTCATAATGATCCCATCTCTCCACAAGCAACATTATCCCTACTTCATTTTTTCATGTACTTTTATTCTATATCCTGTTCATCGATATCATAATATTTTGCGGCTGTATTTTTTAGTTTTTCAAACAGCGCATAATACTCCTCAACTATGGTTTGGAATTTCTTTACTGCGAGGGTTCCGTTATAGTCATGAGACAATAGATTCCTATCTTTTAACATCTGTATCCATCTGTCATCATCAATCATACCATTCTGGAATGCCTGCTGCAAGGTTTCTCTTGGAGAGCCTATTGCAAAATCAAGAATCTCAAGCCGCTTCACCAGAATATCTTTCATGACCTTCCATGAAATGTCGAAAGCAAGACTGAAATTTAATACCGTGGCCTCAAGCACGAAATCTGCCCTTGGGTCTGCTGTACGGCTTTTTTCCAGATTTTTCAGGCATTTGCAAAACGTATTGTACCGATTAATATATCTGCTTTCCATATTTTTTTATATCCTCCATCAAAAATTCATTGTGGATATTCTCATAATCAAAAATATCAATTTTACGAAGTGTCATAATATCTTCTAATGATTCTTCTAATTTCAATATGTCTTCACACCCATACACAACAAAATCAATATCGCTGGTATCAGTTGCCGTACCGGTCGCAAAAGAACCAAACAAATCCAACCGCTTTACACCATTGGCTTTGCAGATTGCAGTAACTCTATCTATCAATTCAGGAACAGGCATTACATTCATAATATGTTTCTCCTATCTCTCTTAACCTCAGAACTGTTTCATCATCTCAATTATACTTCGATCCACAATCAATGACAATGTCAAAAGCAAAAAGCTGTCACTTTACGAATCCGAAAATTGTAAAATGACAGTCTTTCCATCCCTCTATCCGTTTCTGCTTCGCTGCTTTTTTAATCCATTTTTATCTTTACAATATTTCTTTAAAAAACACTCCTCACACTTTGGATTCCGCGCTGTACAGATGCTTCTCCCAAAAGTGATAATCTGAATATTATAAAGAATCCAATGCTCCTTTGGCAGTTCTTTCATCAAGTCCTGCTCAATCTTTTCCGGCTCAGAGTTCTTCGTAAATCCCAAACGGTTGGAAATCCGCTTTACATGGGTATCCACTACCACGCTCGCATCATGGTAAATATTTCCCCGGATGACATTCGCCGTCTTCCGTCCCACACCTGCCAGAGATGTCAGATCTTCCAGACTGCGCGGCACTTCTCCGTCAAACTTCTCCCTTACATCCTTCATACATGAAATAATATTCTTCGCCTTGTTATGGTAGAAACCAGTCGGCTTGATGTCCTGCTCCAATTCTTTCAAATCTGCGTCTGCAAATGCATCGACAGACGTATATTTCTGAAACAAGTCCCTTGTCACGACATTCACTCTGGCATCTGTACATTGCGCACTCAGCATCGTAGCAATCAATAGCTGCCACGGAGTCTCGTAATTCAGATAACAGATGAATTCTGTACCATACTGCTCATCCAGAAGCTCCAGAATCTCTTTCGTCCGTTTCTTCATGTATTTTTCCATCCTCTCATCAGGCTCATGGTCTGAAGCATTTTATGGATATCTATCGGCTTCGCCAAATGCTCATTCATACCGGCATCTTTCGCCATTGCGATGTCCTCTTCAAACGCATTCGCTGACAACGCTATAATGGGCACGGCTTTTGCATCCGGCCGGTCCATGCTGCGAATCACCCGGGTTGCCTCGTATCCGCTCATGACCGGCATCATCAGATCCATAAGAATACAGTCAAACAATCCCGGTTCCGATGCCGCAAACTCCTCCACAGCAGCTTTGCCATCATTGGCAGTCACTGCCTCGGCACCTGCCTCCCTAAGAATGTATTCTACGATTTCACAGTTAATCTCATTATCCTCCACCAGAAGAACACGCATCCCTGCAATATCGCTCTGTACATCCCAGCATTCATCCTCATGCTTTCCACTCCACGTCTCATCAACACGGATTGGCAAAGTAATATGAACCACACTTCCCTTGCCAATCTGGCTGTCTACTTCAACCCTTCCCTTCATCTGGTCTACCAGTCTCTTTACAATGGACATCCCGAGACCGACTCCATTATAGTTGGTCCTTGCATCTGGGTTCTCCTGTGTGAACGGCTCAAAAATGTGTTTCCTGAAATCATCTCCAATACCAATCCCAGTATCTTCGATTGTAAACTGATAATTTGCAATCCCATTCTTAATGGCAGTCTCCTGTACCCGAATAAATACTGAACCATGAGGATGGTTGTATTTGATTGCGTTATCAATAACATTCATCAGAATCTGCTTCAAGTGCAGCGGATTTCCAATCACCTTACTATGGTGCAGGCCGGATTTCTCCAGCTCGACCCGGATTTCCCTTTCCTCTGCCAGAGAAGACAGCACAGTCATGCAGTCCTCTAATGTATTATGGATGTCGAACGCTTCCTCCACTGCCGCCGGTCTTCCGCTCTCCAGCTTGCTTACCTGAAGAACATCGTTCACTAACGATAACAGATGCTCTGCTGACACTCGTATTTTTTTCTGACACTCTCTCTGCTGCTCCAAGTCATCCTGATTTTTTTCCAAAATGGCCAGCATCCCCATAATTCCATTGATTGGCGTACGCAGATCGTGGGACATGCGGGAAAGGAATTCACTTTTTGCCGAATTTGCCCTCCTCACCCGATCCAGAAGCTCCATGATGGATTGTTCTTGTTTCTTCCTTGTCACCATAGTCTCCGTGATGTCCTGATGATAACCGTTCAGGCGGACACCTTGCTTTTTATATGTTTTATCCGGCACGCCTCCGCAGCGGACATAAATTTTCCCCAATTCCGGATGATTCCATGGGTAAATCACCTCAGAGCGCCCTTTTTCCAATATTTCCTGTACTGCATCCTGTACCATGGCCTCATAATCCGGCTCAATGCGTTCGGACCAATGCCGATAGCACTCCTCCGGCTGGATTTCATGCGGCACCCCCAGGAGAAGCCGCATGGTCCGGTCTGCATACATCCTCGGCTGACAGCCATCCTCCATCTCAATCGTCCAGATACCTGTTCTGGCTCCCTCCAGAATGTCCTCAAGGCTCTGCCTTGCCTCCAGCCTGTATTTCTTCTCCTGCTCCACCACGGCATTGACATCCCTCTGCGCAAAAATCGCACAGTTCTCCGCCTTATCTGTAGCAGAAAAATGCATTTCCAGATGCTTTAGGCCTGAAAAATTTTCCTTCACCTGATACCGGACAGAAAACTTTTTCTCTGTCCGGAGCCGAGTCAGCACATGCTCTTTCTTTGTCATGATCCGGAGACGCTCTTGATCTTGCGGAATCACATACCTGGAAATATACCAGTCCATGGCCGCCTGATAGCCGTCCTTAAAAAGGACAGCCCAATCCATTCCCGCCCATCTGCTGGGCCTGTAAGTGTCACATTCACCTGTGTCAAGATTCACCTGATAGATGTCCAGATAATCCACGCTGAGGGCATGGAGAACATTATAGCTTCGCTTCTGAAGCTCTCGGAACAAATTGCGCCGCTTCAGAGAAGATACAATAAAATATGCTGCCGTCTGGAGCATATTGGATGCATATTCCAACGATTTCACAGGAGGATTGTCCACACCGTAAAAACCGATAATCCTTTTACCGTCATAGAGTGGAACCACCACAAGGGAATGAATGCCCTGCCGCTTCAGGGTTTCATACTGCAAAGGAGCTGTTTCCCGAATACTTTCCAAGTTGTCAATGACAATATTCCTGCCGATACTAAAATTCTGATACCAGCTTGCGCACACCTCCGGAGGGACATCTTGAAGGTTCTCCTTTTCCGGTTCTATCCCGTCTGCCACCCACTCGTAGGTGTTATCATCACCACCGGACTCATTTTGCTCAAATATATATGTCCGCTCCCCATTCAGCCCTTTTCCCAAATGCTCCAGCAGCACATTCAGAGAATCATCCGGAGTTTCCTCCAGCAAGGCGGCGCGAAGGCTTTCATTGATGAAGGCCTCAAGATTCTGAACATTCCACATATCGCTGTGCTGCTCACATACTCCGCCGTTCTGCCCGCCTTCTCCTTCCCGTTCATAAACTTTATCTAAATAACCCATTTCCCCATCCTCCATATAGACAATTTCTGTCTTATTACCCTATACCGCAACCCCCGTCAATCATACAAGGCAAAACTTTGTGCTATAATTTCATTATATGTAACAGTTCAGACAACTGTTCTATTATCATTATATTCTATTACCGGATGGTTTTCAAGTTTATCATATTTTTCATTGAACCACTAAACAAACTATTTGCTTCCATATAATCAGGGCTGATTTATTACATGATCTGCTCCAGTCGTTCCAGTGACGTCCCAACCCAGACATGTCTTCCTTCCACCCCCTCTTCCATCTTCACTTCTACCGTTTTCGTCTCACCCGGAAGGAGCTCCACTTTCTCAAAGCCCTTCAATTCTTTGACCGGTTGCTTTTTATCACATAATTTCGGAGAAAGATATACCTGCACCACTTCTTTTCCGGTCATATCACCGGTATTTGTCACGTTACAGATCACGCAGCTTTGTTTTGCCTCGACCTGAATCTCACTCAAAGCAAATTCTGTATAGGATAATCCATGACCAAAGCAAAACTGCGGCTGAACCTGATAAGTGTCATTATAACGGTATCCGACAAACACGCCTTCTTTGTATGCTACAGACTTGCCGCCTGGAAATTCTCCTACTGCATGTGCAGAGCAGTCCAGATGGGTTTTATAAAATGTTTCCGGAAGCTTGCCGGACGGGTTTATTTTACCAAACAAGACTTCTGCCAATGCGGTTCCGCCTTCCATCCCGGCATACCAGCCCCATACTACCGTCTTTGCGGCATCAATCCATGTTCCCATTTCTACCGGGCTTCCCGCTACCAGTGTAACGATTGTATGCGGATTGATTTTTAACAGTTCCTGAATCAATTCGTCCTGCTCATACGGAAGCTTCATATCTGCTCTGTCATTTCCCTCGCAGTCCTGATCATGGTTCAGTCCACCGATAAAAATGATGTGGTCGTATTCTTTTGCAACGCAAAGTGCTTCCTCCCGCATTTGTTTTCTCTTTTCTTTCAATGCGTCATCTGCTTCCTGGTGCGTTGTTTTTCCTCCGCCATCTTCCAGACTCGTCTCCTGCCAGTTCGTCTCTGGCTCTTCTTTTTTGTCCTTGCGGCAGTAACCCTGTATATAAGTCACTTTTGCATTTCCACCAAGCAATTTCTTGATTCCCATCAATGGTGTAATCTCGTACAACGCTTTGATTTCCGCACTTCCGCCACCGGCAGCATGTGCACAGTTTGCATTCTCGCCGATGACAAGGAGCCTTTGAATCTCCGTCTCACAAAGCGGTAATCTCTTCTCATCATTTTTCAACAGAACAACGGACTCCCTTGCAGCCATTTTTGCTTTCTGTCTGTGTTCTTCCGTGTTGTATGTTCCGGATTTTCTGTTGCCGTCAATCATATGAAGGCGCATCATCAAATATAAAATGTGCATCACTTTTTCATCCAGAACTTCCTCTTTTACCGTTCCTTCTGTAATTGCTTTTTTGAGAGGCTCCGCCAGATAGTATTGGTCAAAATCATTGGTCACGGACATTTCAATATCAAGCTGTGAATTTGCTGCTTCAACTGTATCATGTACCGCACCCCAGTCAGAAATTACAGTACCATCATATTTCCACTCTTTGCGAAGAATATCATCTAACAACTGCTGGTGCTGACAGCAATGCTCGCCATTTACTTTGTTATAGGCTCCCATGATCGTGTAAGAATCAGCCTTTGTCACAGCATCATAAAATGCCGGCAGATAAATTGTTCGAAGCGCTTCTTCCTCAATCTCCACATCTACCCAGAGACGTTCTGTTTCCTGATTATTTACTGCAAAATGCTTTACACACGCAGCTACATCCCACTGCTGTACTCCCTGAATATACGGAACCGCAAGTTCCTTTGTCAGATACGGATCTTCACTGAAATACTCGAAGTTTCTTCCGCAGAGCGGACTTCTCTTAATGTTGATTCCAGGTCCAAGAATAACATCCTTGCCTCTGCCTCTTGCCTCTTCTCCAAGTACAGAACCGGTCTCATACGCAAGCTCCCTGTTCCATGTCGCTGCAAGTGCACTGTTACACGGAAGATATGTTACATAATCATCTGACAGACCTACATCCGCCCAGCAATCTGGTTTAAATTCTTTGCGCACTCCCATCGGTCCATCGGACATGCGAAGTTTCGGAATGCCAAGCCTTGGAACAGCGCCGGTACAGAAAAGCTCTGCACCATGTACCACTGCTATTTTTTCATCCAGCGTGAGTTTTTCCAAAAGGCTCTGTGCCTTCATCCATCGTTCCTGATTTCTTTCTTTCACAATTTACCTCCACCTGATTCGTCATTCATTCTGGTTTTATTCACATGCTTATGCCAGCTGAATCTCAATGTGACTCCGGCATGCTGTTAAAATGCTTGTATTTTCCGCCATTACAACCTCAGCTCCAGACACCGTTCCAATGGCTTCATTTACCAATTCGATATTGCATGACTGATAGATACCAGACAGGTCGATCTTGATTCCCTTTCCGTCTTTACAAGCTGTGGCATGAAGCACCTTTTCGCCCTTCATATTGCAGATATCTGCGGCGGCAGTCTGATTCTCCCGCAGTGCATATATTTTTAAAGTAACATCCTTTGCATAGTCATATTCCGGCGTCATATCTTCTGCGCCTACTGTAACAATCGCATTTTCACGCACCCACAATGGAATATCACAATAGCCATATTTTTCACTGAACCATTTTCCACCGACACGGGTTTCCTTTGTGAAATAATTCGTCCATACCCCTTCCGGAAGATAATAATTTCCAATCCCTTCTTCATTGAAAATCGGTGCAACCAGCAGGTTTTCTCCCAACATATACTGCTTATCCAGATACTGGCACATCTGATCCTTTTCAAACTCTAAGACCATGCTCCGCATCAACGGAATTCCATCTTCATGCGCTTCCACTGCTGCGGTGTACAGATATGGCATCAAGCTCATTTTCAGTTTTGTGAAGAACCGAAGTACATCCACTGCTTCCTCGTCATAATTCCACGGCACACGGTAGGATGTGCTTCCATGAAGACGGCTGTGTGAAGACAACAATCCGAACGCACACCATCTCTTATATACATCTGCTGTTGATGTACTCTCAAATCCACCAATGTCATGGCTCCAGAATCCAAATCCTGACATCAGAAGCGATAAGCCACCCCGCAGACTCTCTTCCATCGATTCATAATCAGACCAGCAGTCTCCACCCCAGTGAACCGGGAATTTCTGACCGCCGGTTGTTGCCGATCTTGCGAATAGAATTGCCTCGTCTTTTCCCTTTTTCTCTGCGATCAACTCGTATACAACCTTGTTGTAAAGGTAAGTATAATAATTGTGCATCTTGACCGGATCCATACCATTTGCATAGACACAATCCTCCGGAATTCTCTCACCAAAGTCTGTCTTAAAACAGTCGATTCCCATATCCAGAATTCTCTTAAGCTTCTCTTTGTACCAGATGACCGCGTCCGGATTTGTGAAATCAACAATTGCCATTCCCGGCTGCCACATATCCCACTGCCATACATTTCCGTTTGGACGTTTTAAGAAATATCCCTTCTCCATCCCCTCTTCAAACATTTGCGTTCCCTGTGCAATATACGGATTGATCCATACACAAGTCTTTAATCCCTTTCCCTTGATTCTTCCGATCATCCCTTTTGGATCCGGGAAGACACGGGAATCCCACTCAAAATCGCACCACTGGAAGTCTTTCATCCAGAAGCAGTCGAAGTGAAATACCTTTAACGGAATGTTGCGTTCTAACATGCCATCGATAAAGCTCATAACTGTCTCTTCATCGTAATCCGTTGTAAAGGAAGTCGATAACCAAAGTCCGAATGTCCATGGTGCGGGCATACCCGGTTTTCCTGTCAGCTCTGTATAATGACGCAGCACATCTTTCATGGAATCTCCGCCGATAAAGAAGTAGTCCAACATTTCTCCGGGCACGGAAAATTCTGCTTTTGTTACTGCTTCCGTTCCAATCTCGAAGGACACCTTGTCTGTATGATTTACGAACACCCCATAACCTTTATTTGATACATAAAACGGAATATTTTTGTAAGACTGTTCGGTTGAAGTACCGCCGTCACAATTCCAGATATCTACCGTCTGTCCGTTCTTTACAAACGGTGTAAATCTCTCACCCATACCATAGAGAAGTTCCCCGACTCCAATGGAAAGCTGCTGACGCATATAGGCATCCTCATCCGAGCTCTTCACATACGCATCACCCTTCCAGTCTGTTTTCATATATGCCAGGTCTCTCCATCCACTGGAACATTTTTTCACGCCGTCGATGTAGTATGTCATGCTCCAGTCTTTCTTGGCGATAACCAGCGAAGTCTTCCCGCTGACTACTTTCAGCGTATCTTCTGTATCTTCCACCTGCATCTTTTGATTTTCCTCAAAATTTAAGTCGAAGGATGGTCCGTTATCAACCACACCCAGATAATGTGACGTTTTCACACGGATCACATCCTGCATCGGAGCTGAGATTTCAACGGTCAGATTCACTCCGCCGAGCGTATCCCCTCTGCGTACGATTTTATGTGTTGGTGCAGTCAATACCACCTTGTCTTCCTGCATTCTTATTGCATATACTTCTGCCGGTGAAAAGCAGGCACATCCTTCTTTCTGCAGCCAGCATCCATTACTAAATTTCATAATGTAATACCTCCATCTCTTATTTACCGCCAGTTTACATGAACCTCGCTCCAATTCATACTAGAATTTTTCCATGTATTATACTGGAATAATTAGTGTGTTTTTTTCTCGGAAAATGCATTACAATAGAATCATCAAATAATAAGGCGGATACTCCATGAAAAAAATCAGTGTAAAAAAACAGATTATTTCTATTTTTCTGCTTGCGGTGATTCTTCCGGTTCTGATTCTTGGATTCATTTCCACATACCAGATTCACAAGCAGATGACACAACAATACGAATCACTGCTTCAGGCGGATGCAATGCGTGTAAATTCCATTCTTCAGGACATTACCTTGTCGATTTACACAGCAGGCGATACCATTATATTCGGCACGGAACCAATGACCTTGTTTGGTTCCGAATATAAAGACAATTCGCAGAATACTGTCTACTACGAGCAGATGTCCGCAGCATTGGACGCCTTGTACCAGCACAATGCAGCCATTGCTGATGTACACATCTACACCAATAACGCTTCGCTGCCAGAAAATGCGTATATTACTCACGTCAATGATTTTTTATCTGAATCGTGGTTTGGTCATTTGGCAGAAAACAATTGGCGTTCCTGGACCTGTCTGTCCTCAAAAGACTGGCTCAAAAATGATTTGTACCAGCTCGCACTTATCCGCCGGATTGGAATTCCCTCTGAGGATTACCGAGCTTACATGATTGTGACACTTGATAATAATTACATCAAAAACCGGATTGGACAGACAAATTATGAGATTGTTGCTGCAGTAGGCAGTCTCCCGGTTTTCTTTTCAACCAACTCCTCAAGGATACAGAATAGTATGCCGGTTCCTGATACAACAAAGACCTTAAGTTATCAGACGGGATTCCAGTCCTATAAAACCAATAATCGCTTTCAAGTTCTTTTGATTGATAACACTGCAAAAGTCAACATTCAGCGGATTACATTTACCTACCTCTTCATAATCCTGATTGTGACGCTGGTTCCATCCATCATCATGCTGGCATTCTCTTCATACCTGACCAACCGTATCACTACGCTGAAGTCGGCGATGCACCGTGCAAGCGAAGGCGATTATAATATTCTGGAGGATTTTCGGGGAAATGATGAACTGGGTGAAACATTTCAGGATTTGAAGACAACGGTAGAAACAATCCGTCAGAAGGAAATTCTCTACTATGAGGAACAGTTGGCCAAACAACAGCTGATCAACCGCCAGCAGCAGACCGAATTCAAGCTGCTCGCCACACAGATCAACCCGCATTTTCTCTATAATACATTAGAAACCATCCGTATGCAGGCTCTCGCAAGCGGCAACCGCAATGTAGCCACTTCGATCAAATTGCTTGGGAAGACGATGCACTATGTATTGGAGAATACCGGAACAGAATTCACAACACTGGATAAAGAGCTTGATTATATCAAATCTTATCTCTCCATTCAGCAGCTGCGTTTTAGGGAGCGCGTACACTACAATTTTCAGATTGAACCAGATGTACAACCACAAAACTATCCGATTCTCCCCCTTCTTCTGCAGCCGGTCGTAGAAAATGCAATCAGCCACGGTTTGGAATCGGTAGACCAAAACGGATTCATCACGATTTCTGCACACTTAGCGGAACAGTTCCTGATCCTTGCTGTTCAGGATAATGGATGCGGCATCTCGCCGGAACGTTTAGCAGAATTGGAAGAACAATCTTCCATTCCTGAGAAGGAAGGGCATAAGAGTATCGGACTTTACAACATCCGCCAGCGCCTGTTCCTTTGTTATGGAGAACGGGCAGAATTATCAATTGACAGCACAGTAGGTATCGGAACTACCGTTACACTCCGGCTGCCACTGAACAGACAAAATCAAGAATCGTTAAGGAGGATTTAACATGGAACATCTCAATGTCTTAATCGCCGATGATGAACAAATCGTTCGAGAAGGACTTCACTATATCATTGACTGGGAGGATCTTGGATTCTCTGTCTGTGCAGCAGTAGACAACGGGCAGTCTGCATTGGAGAAGATACGTCAATACCAACCGGACCTTGTTCTTCTGGACATCCGTATGCCGAAATTATCCGGCATCGAACTAATCGAGAAAGTACGCAGTGAAGGTTTTATCGGGGAGTTCATCATCCTAAGCGGTTACTCCGATTTTAAATATGCACAGACAGCTATCCGTTATGGCGTGTCCTACTATCTGACAAAGCCGATTGATGAAGATGAACTGGAGAAGGCTGCTGTGGATATTCGGGAAAAAGTACTCGCAAAACGAAAGACCAGTCTTTCCATGAAACAGTATCTCACAAAGGCAAAGCAGCCAATCCTTTTGGATCTGCTTGCCGGGAAAGAACGAAATGCATCCATTAATTACGAGGAACTGGGGCTTTCCTATCCGCTTTATCAGGTCGTCATCTATGAAGGATATACCCCGTTCTATCATACATACAACTTTGCTGAACTTCTCCGCGTTACCAATCAGGGAAATAATTCTTTCGAAGACATTCAGGTTGACAACTATAACGTCATTCTGCTGAAAGGCGCCCGTGCACTCAGCCGTTTCCACACCTGTCTGATGCATTATGAAGACGGACCTGAAAAAGGTTCGCCTTTAGACAGCATTTTCCTGACGTATGGACCGGTTGTCAACAACTTAGATGACATCCACGTATCCTATGATATTTGCAAAAAATTGATGAGCAGACGTTTCTTCTGCGATGAGAATCAGCATGTCCTTTCTTATGAGATGCTTCCGGAAGAAGCTTCTGAAGAATTCGTGCTGGATCCTTTTGTTGCGAAAGAATACAGCCGGCGCCTCATAGATTATATCCAGTCGTATAATCGGAGAGAAATCTCCGAAACACTGGCCCAATTGAAACACCGGCTGTATGATTGTAATGCGGATATCGATAAGATCAAATATTTCCTGGCCGATATTTTTCTACAGGTAAAACACACGATCTCTCATGTGTACAGTAATGTTGAGATTCCATTTGCTCCCAATGCAGCCATCCTGGAATTGATAGAAAATAAATATTATCTATATGAAATCCTGTTGTATTTCACGGAGCAATCTGACCTCATCATCCGCGCCATCGGAAATACTTCCAGTGACAGTATTTTTGATGATATTTTGTACTACATTAAGCACAATTATGAAGAACCATTAAAACTGGAATCCATTGCCCCGCTTTTTGGCTATAACAGCTCCTATCTCGGAAAACTGTTCAGCCAGAAAATGGGACAGAATTTTAATTCCTATCTGGATTCCGTGCGCATCCGGGAAGCAACCCATCTTCTGGATACCACATCCATGAAGGTTTACGAAATTGCAGCCAGGGTCGGCTATCGCAATGTGGATTACTTCCATCAGAAATTTAAAAAGCAGATGAATTTAAGTCCTGCGGAATACCGCAAACGCCTCAATTCTTAACAAGAAGAATCTTAACATCCTTTCCGGCAATCTGAATATGTTCTCCTTTTGCATATTGCCTGTCGGAAAGGACATCTATACAATCCCACTCAAGCTTCACCATATCCGACTCGCTCTTATGATTCAAAAGATACATGATCTCTCCGGATTCATTGGTACGACACGCTGCCTCGATGCCTGCCGGCGTCTCAAGAATCGGTTTCACTCCCACTTCCTCACACAGATTCTGTAAAAATGCTTTGTAGAAATGTTCATCCGATGCGGCTGCAATATAATAAGCATTTCCTTCCCCATATTTGTTCTTTGTCAGAACCGGCATACCCTTGTAAAAGTCGCTTTCATAACCATCCTCATCCATCTGCTCTGCGCCTTCCAGATGAATCAGATCACACAAAAGACTCGCCGGATAGGTGTTTCCCTGATAGGCAAATGTATTTTGTTTTCCGTGTGGCAGTGCATCCTGCTCTTCCACCCAAATTCCGAGAATATCCCTCAGTTTTCCCGGATAACCGCCAAGCGTCACCAAATCATTTTCTTGTACGATTCCACTGAAGAATGATGTCACAAAGCTGCCGCCTGCCCTTACAAAGCTGCGGATTTTCTCATCATTTGTGCCCTTTACCATATATAAAAGCGGTGCGATCACAACCCGATATGGCTGCAGATCGTCCTCGACAGAGATGATGTCAACGTCATAATTCATTTCCCTCAATGCGGTATAGAATCTTGCGAACTCTGTACGATATTGTAATTCACAGCTCGGTCCTGCTGAGTATTCCACCGCCCACCAGTTATCCCAGTCAAACATCAGCGCGATCTTTGCCGGAGTTCTTCCGCCAAGGGGCAGCCTGCCTAGCTTTTGCAGCTCTTCGCCCAGTTGTCTGATTTCCCGGTATACTCGGGTATTTCCGGTACCCACATGGTCAATGACCGCTCCGTGATACTTCTCGCAAGCTCCGATGGATCTTCTCATCTGAAAGAACATCACCGTATCTGCTCCATGCGCAACTGCCTGATAGCTTAACAGCCGCATCACTCCCGGCTTTTTCAATTCATTGTACGACAGCCAGTTTGTCACGCTCGGTGTCTGCTCCATCAATGCAAATGGTTTGCCCTGTTTTAACCCTCGCATAAGATCATGTGCCATCGCAATATTGGCATAGGAGTCTTCATTTGCCGGATAATTATCCCAGGAGACAAAATCCAGTTTCTTTGCCCATTTCTGATAATCCAGTTCCTTATAAAATCCCATCAGATTCGTTGTGATCTCTGCATCTGGGATGACTTTTTTAATCGCTTCATATTCTAATTCGTAACATTCCAGCATCGCATCTGACATAAAACGCCGGTAATCCAGTGAAATCCCCTGAAACATTGTCCGATTCCATTCAAAATGTTCACTGCGCATATCCGGCACGACAATCTCTTCCCAGTCATAGAAGGTATGCCCCCAAAAAGCTGTATTCCATGCTGTATTCAGTTTGTCGAGCGTCTGATACTTCTTCTTTAACCATTCCCGAAATGCTGCTTCGCAGTGCTCGCAATAGCAAGAACCGCCAAATTCATTGGAGATGTGCCATGCAACAATCTCTTCTACATTTTTATAACGCTCAGCCAGCTTTCCCGCCAACATTGGTGCATATTTCCGGTATGTAACGCTATTAGGACAGGAATTATGCCTTCCCCCAAACTTTCTCTTGATTCCGTTAAACTCTGTTCGTAAAATGTCCGGATGACGATGCGCCATCCATGCCGGATGCGCACCTGTCGATGTTGCGAGACAGATGTGCAGTCCGTTTTCTTTTACAAGTTCTATGATCCGGTCTAACTTTGAGAAATCATATGACGTTTCACCCGGCTGCAGGGATGCCCAAGAAAATACATTCAATGTCACGACATCGATTCCCGCCGCTTTCAAAAGACGCATGTCCTCCGGCCAGATTTCCTCCGGCCATTGTTCCGGGTTATAATCCCCGCCGTAAAGTATTTTTTCAATTCTGCTATTTTCTATCATATCATTTCCACTTATCTACTCTTTTTTCTATTCCAGACCTTCGTATGAAGCAAATTTGTCTTCACAATTCTGCTTATCCACTGCCAATACCTCTTCATATCCAAGTCCATTCGCAGTATCTTGCATATCCTTTAACAGACTGTTGAATTCTGCTTCATCTTTTGCAAATACCATCTTCCATGAATTCTGTACGATGACCTGTTTGCACTGCTCTTTGATCGTGCTGATATCTGTTGTGTATTCCGGAACGCCCCAGCTGCTTCCAGGTGTTACTGTCAGAAGATTGTTACTGTCGAGATATTCGATTGCTGTCTGTCCTTCTCCGTTCACTGCTGCCCAGGACTCAGAAAGTGGTGTCGCAATTCTCTCCTGATAATCTGCCCATCTCTGATAGTTGTAGCACATACCTGTTTCTTCATTCGTATCCACAAAACCAGCTGCTTTGTAGTTCAATGCTGAGATGCCATCTTTCCACGTACCGCCGCCCCATTCGTCCGGAACCTGTAGTCCGTCTTCGATGTCAACAAATGCTTTTACACCAAACTCTGTCAGTTTTGGCTCTCCGTCTTCGCCCATTTCCCATGTAAGCCCTTCCGGTCCACATGTTCCGCCGGTCTGCGTTGCACACATCTCAATCCCTTCCGGTGAATACAGCCAGTCAATAAAGTCAGCAAGCCGCTGCGGATCCTGTGCCTGGCTTCCGATCATAATCCCATTTTCCATCTTGCCGAGAGGGTAAGATCCGTAGGATAAACAAGCCATATCTTTGATCGTTGCTGTCTGGAACCCCTTTCCTGCTGCCATATGTTCCGACGTGTTATAGTAGCCGGAACCAAGCCATGGCCATAAGGAATATAGAACAGAACCATCTGTGTATTTTGCATTCAATGTGTCAAAGTTCTGTGTTGCAGACTCCGGATCTATAATTCCCATCTGGTTCGCATCAAAAAGGAATTTCAGAGATCTGACGTAGATTCCATCGCTGTCAATCATGCTCTGCACATCAGAACCATCACTCTTTGCCAGTGCAAACCCCAGCGGTTCGTATCCGTACAGCGCACAAAGAGCGCCGGCATTCTGCATACAGTCGCCATCCCAATCTTTAAATAATGAAAGGGCATACGTCTTCTTTCCACTGTCTGATGGACCGGCCACATCCTGCATCTGTTTCAAAATATCAAGCATATCTTCCAGTGTATTCATTTCCGGATATCCAATCTGTCCGTAAACATCCCATCGAAGAGATGGTGCATTTGTC
>ERZ808046.677-NODE-677-length-23413-cov-3.969275_pt1 | contig 23413 bp, 19 predicted proteins | sample MGYA00380196_ERZ808046 | MGnify/ENA primary metagenome ERZ808046 (study PRJEB31490, sample SAMN06133421) | mouse gut metagenome | isolation source: Z6_2 | host: mice | place: China: Chengdu | collected 2015-05 ...
TGCATAAGAGTGATGTTGGCGGCGTTCTGCTGAATATTACAGAACCAGAGGCTGCAGGAAATGCTTACAGACAGATTATAGAAAATGTAACGAAAAGATGTCCGGAGGCAAATATAAATGGAGTGCTGATGGCGCCAATGCTGAAATCAGGAGTGGAAATGATAATAGGGGTCAATAACGATCCTCAGTTCGGTCCGATTATCATGGTTGGCATGGGCGGTATTTTTGTAGAATTATTTAAAGATGTTGCTCTTTATCCGGCGCCGCTTAATGAAGGAGAAGCATTGGAAATGCTGAGGTCATTAAAAGCATATAAACTTTTGAGTGGTTATAGGGGTAAAGAACCGTGTGATATTGAAGCCTTATGCAAGACAATTGTGAGTGTAGGAGACTTTGCGGCTGCAAATAAGGATTCACTGAAAGAATTAGATATCAACCCGTTATTTGTTTATCCAAAAGGACAAGGTGCCGGAGTTGCAGATGCCCTTATTATAAAATACGGGGAAAACGATAAATAAGGGAGTTTTTTGATGAAAAAGCTATTACATGAAGTCAACTTGAAAATTTTCATACCATCTTGTTTGGTTTTAATTGCACTGATAGCAATTTTGTTTTTTAATCTGGATGGCGCGGATGAAACCATAACAAAAATATATGATTTTTGTACTGAAAAATTTGGCTGGCTCTATCTTGTTGCATGTATTGTAAGTTTTGGGTTCGGGATTTATCTGTCATCCAGCCGGTTCGGTAAAGTGAAATTGGGTGAAAAAGATGAAAAGCCGCAGTTTTCTAATATTTCATGGATAGCCATGCTTTTTACGGCCGGAGTAGGAACGAGTATTGTAATATTGGGGTTTCTGGAACCGATATATTATGTGAGCAGTCCGCCGTTTTTAATTGAACCTATGAGTGAAACAGCATATGAATATGCACATATGTACGGACAGTTTCATTGGGGATTCAGTGCATGGGCATTTTACAGTCCGGCAATTATTGCTGTCGCCTATATGATGTATGTTAGAAAGAATGCAAGCATCCGTTTGAGTTCAGCGTGTAGTATTATGCTAAAAAAACACGCAGATGGTTTTCTGGGATGTTTGATTGATATTGTAGTCGTATTCGGAATCGTTGCCTCTATAGCGACCTCTCTTGGAATTGGGACGCCGGTTTTAGCAGATATCATCATGAAAGTATTTTCAATTCCTAAAGCACATGCTTTTACAGTGAGATTAGCTGTACTGGTCATATGGATCTTGATTTTCGGAACAAGTGTTTATCTTGGGCTGGACAAAGGCATCCAAAGGCTGAGCAATATTAATATTGTCATGGCGTTTGTATTTATGCTGATACTGGTATTCACAGGACCGACCGTGGATATTTTGAAAATGGAAATCAACAGTGCCGGTCTGTATGTACAGGAATTCTTTAGGATGAGTACTTACACGCAGCCTTTTGGAAGCGGCGAATTCACCAAAAACTGGACGGTGTTTTATTGGGGATGGTGGATTGCATTCATGCCGATGATGGGGATATTTGTAGGGAAAATATCAAGAGGAAGAACAATCAGAAGTGTAATGTGGGGACAGCTTATCTGGGGATCTTTGGGGTGTTGCTTTAGTTTTATGGTTTTCGGAGGCTATTCACTGTATCTACAGAAAAGCGGAATTGTGGATTTGGTAAGTATTTTGAATTCACAGGGGCAGAGTGCAGCGGTGATTGCAATTCTTGAAACACTGCCGATGGCAAAAATCATGATGCTTTTCCTTTGTGCTGTATGTTTTGTTTATCTGGCTACAACAATAGATTCCTGTGCCTATGTACTGGCGGGAGTGACGACGAAAAAGCTTTTGCCGGCAAGCGATCCTGCGAGATGGAACCGGTTGTTCTGGGCGGTATTGTTTTGCGTGCTTTCAATTGCATTGATGTTGATTGGAGGGATTGAGGCAGTGAAAATCCTGGCTGTTGTTGTTGGGCTTCCTTTGACGTTCGTATTGTTTCTATTGATGGTGTCAGTGAAGAAAATTTTAGAGAAAGATTATCCGTCTGTATGATGGAGAAGTTGTAAAAAGACAAAAGGAGAAACTTTTTATGGAAACATATTATAGCAGTATATTTAATGAAGTATTTGGTCCTATTATGATTGGTACATCCAGTTCCCATACGGCAGGCCCTTACAGAATAGGATCTATAGCAAGAATGTTATTGGGAGAGACGGTAAAAAAGGCAAGAATAGCATTCGATCCTGACAGTTCTTATGCCTCATACTATAAACTACAGTGGTCCGACCGGGGATTCACGGCAGGATTATTCGGAGGAAAGATTGATACTGAAGATATGACTGACGCAATGGAAATTGCAAAAGAAAGAGGTATGGAAATTGAATTTGTAAAGGAGCCTCAAGAAGATAAACATGCTGATTATGCCTACATGGAGCTGGAAGGCATAAATGGTGATAAAATGACCTTGGATACAAAGTCCACGGGCGGAGCTGCCATTGAGATTGTTGGGATTGATGGGTTTCCGATTCTGATTAAAGGAGATTTGAATGCGGCATTTTTTTACCTGAACGGAAATGTTGACAGAGAAGCTTTTGAAGCTCAGGTGAAAAATGTAATAACAGAAAAATTCCGTGTGAAAGAATCAGAAGCTGACGGAGTGAAAATGTATTATCTGGAAACGAGACAGTTTCTTAAAGATAAAGATATTGAGAAATTGACAGAGATTGCCGGTGTTGAAAGAGTACGTTACACAGAACATATCCTGCCGGTATTGTCCCGGTTCGATTATGAGGAAATGCCGTTCAGAACCGCAGAAGGCGCACTGGAGTATGCAAAAGCGGAGAATTTAAGTGCAGGTGAATTGGGAATCCGTTATGAAATGGCCCGCAGCGGTTATTCGCGTGAAGAAGTTATGGACCTGATGAAAAACGTTGTAAGAGTTATGAGGATTTCTGCGAGACATGCTATCGATAATATGACAGATGAAAAAATCGGAGGCATTTACCCAATCAAGGCAACTGAAATGTACAATGCAATCAAGAATAAAACGGTCCGGACAGCAGATCTTGGAATTTTAAATGAATTGAACTGTGTAGCGCTTGGAATACTAGAGGCAGTAGAGCAGGAACGCCCAGGCGTTATCGTAGCCTCTCCTACAGTTGGTTCTGTGGGGATTGTTCCAGCGGCAGTCGTTCATCTGGGTGATTGTCTGGGAAAAACGGATGATGAAATTGCAGCGGCAATGTTTGCAGCGGGATGTGTCGGAACATTTATCGCACATGAAGGATCCTTTGGAGGAGAAGTGTCGGGATGTCAGGCTGAATGCGGCTCGGCAGGTTCCATGTCCTCGGCGGGGGTTGTCGAACTTATGGGAGGAACGGCAGAACAGGCATTTACAGCCGCCGCAGTCAGCTTGCAGAATATCCTTGGACTTATCTGTGATGCTGTTTCGGTTGGATATGAGCCATGTAATTCACGTAATGCAATGGCTGTATCGAATGCATTGGCAACTGCAAATATGGTTCTTTGTGGATTCTCTGTAAAAATTCCGCTAGATGAAGTGATTGTTACGATGAAAGAAGTCGGCGATCAATTGCCGCCTTGCTTAAAAGGCACTTATGGCGGTCTGTGCTGTTCGCCGACGGGACAGAAAATTGCAGAAATCTGTGGGTGACAATGAGAGGTGAAAATTCTAAGATGCCCCAAGAAAGAATGTGCGGAATGCACGTTCTTTCTTGGGGTGAAAAAATTGAAGGAGTGGAGGGAATTATTTTATGGATAGAATAAAGTATTTTGATTGCATTAACAAAACAGTACAAGACTATGTCAATCAATGTTTGGAGATTGCCAATTATATAACAAATCATCCTGAAGTTTCAGGTGAAGAAAAAATAGCATGTTCCTGTATTACTGAGTTCTTGAGAGAATACAGATATGAAATTACTACACCTTATGTGGGCGTTCCATATTCTTTTTTGGCAGTGAAGAAGAATAAGACCGATAAGAAGTTGCCTAAAATTGCATTGTTGTGTGAATATGATGCACTTCCAGAGGTTGGACATGCTTGCGGCCATTCTGTTAGTGGAATGATTAGTGTATTGGCGGCGCTTACACTTGAAAAGTCTTTTCCTGATTTCCCTATGCAAATTGATATTATTGGAACTCCGGGTGAGGAGCTTGAATGTGGTAAAGTCCTTATCGCTGATAATGGAGGGTTTGAGGGATACGAATTTGCAGCAATGGCACATTTATTTAGTATGAATGTTCCATTTTTTAAAGTTCGTGCAGTTGGAGATATGGAGGTGACTTTCCATGGAAAAAGTGCTCATGCTTCAGCCGAACCATGGGAAGGAAGGAATGCATTGAATGCGGTACAACTTTTTTTCCATGCGTTAGATATGATGCGTCAGCACATAACACCTGATTGCCAGATGCATGGAGTGATTACAAATGGGGGGATTCTTCCTAGCATTGTTCCTGAAGAGGCAAGTTGCTATTTTTATCCGCGCGCAGATTCAATGAAAAATCTTAATAAGTTATACAACCGAATGATAAAGTGCGCAGAAGGCGCTGCAATAGCAACAGAGACCACATGCGAAATTAAAAGTTTGTATCCTAAAACTAGTGATTTGTACTGTACGCCTACGGGAAAATTAATGATGCAAGAGATATTTGATACTTTGGAACTGCCATATTCCAAGGAAGAAGTCTCTTTGGGATCTACAGATGCGGGAAATGTAGATTTATTGATTCCAACATTTCATCCAGGAATTTCCATAGGAGATAATGCGAATATAAAGCTTCATTCTAAAGAATTTGCTGATTTAGTGAAGAGTGATGCGGCAAAAGCAACTTTGGTCAATGGAGCGAGAGTAGTAGCGGAGCTTTGTGCTGAACTTGCATATTCAGAGGGGCTGCTTGACGTAATTAAAGAAGAACATAAGGCGTACAGAGGATAGAGGATGAATATAGATGGGAGAGCACATATAGAGCGTTCATTTTTACTAAATTGAATTGGGGTGATTCAATCTGAGAAAAATATAAAAAAGATTTATATATTATATATTATCCAAACTTGTTATTTTTTCAAAAATAGGATAAAATATTATTTATGAATATTAACGAAAGTCGACGGTGAAGAATGGATTATTAAGTTCCCGTCTTCATATGATTAAGAAAATATTGGATTACAAGAATATAGATATGAGATATGCGCCAAAAAATATGGTACAATTTCAAATATAAAAGAAGATGAAACAGTATGGAGAACATAATGAGCACAATAGATACCAGGCCTATAGAAGAATTTTGCAACGATTTTGATTTTTTTTGCAATTATCTGATGGAAAATAAAGTAAAGTTATCAAAAAATATGTTTATGATTGGAAAAAAAGCCTGTTATGAGATGAACCAGAAGTTAAAAAGAAGTGAAAAATACGAAACGGCGGGACGCTTTCAGGACAGATATCCGGTCATACATTTTATGTATTATATTGCATTTTCTTATCAGATTTTGGAAATGGAACCGGGGAAGGGGTATGTGGTTCCGGGGTGTAAATATGAGGCATATGCAAAAGCTTCACTGATTGAGAGGTACTTGTTATTCTTTACAAATTATATCTACGACGGAACCTGCTGGGAGTATTGTGAATATGACTACATATATTGTATGCGGGAATTTCTGGAATGGATAAATGAGAGGGATGACAGGGAAGAGGTATGTCTGGTTTCAGCAAGGTTGTTTAGACTGTATGATGACCCGGTAAAAAGTACGATTCCGGTATTAGAGGAACTGGGGCTTATCCGACTAGAAGAATGTATTGGAAATAAAAGATGCATTGAAAAATGTAAGATCAAAATTTTCCCCATTATGTATTTAATGGCAGAGAGGTACGGTGAAGTTGAAGGAAATTGTAAAAGAATATATGTAGAAGATGAGAAAATTCAGAGGCGGATGACAGAATATCTTCATTATTTTGAGCCCGATAGTGATACAGGGTTTTATGATAAACTGTATCAGGAAGTGTTTACAGATATAAAGAAACCAAGACAGTCAGTCAGGATTGAAGCTGCTTTGAGATATTATGATTGCTCTCGGGAAATTCTGCTTTCGTCAGAAGATACGTTAGAGGATTTACATTACTGGATTCAGGAAGCCTTTAAATTTGATAATGATCATCTGTATTTATTCCGTGTGGGGAAGGGGATGTTCAAAACAACTTATTGTGCCTCGGAAGAATTTGCACAAGCTAATGAAATGTCGGCGCAAGATACCCGCCTTTCTGAATTGCCGCTTAGAAAAGGATTTTGTTTTGAATATCTGTTTGATTTTGGTGATAATTGGTGGTTTGATTTGAAAGTAAAAGAATGTGTGGATGGGGAACCGTCAAAGAAAGGGATTGTAAAACGAAGTGGAAAAGCGCCGGAACAATATTGTAGTGAATGGTAAAATCCCAGAAGAACTTAAAAAGGAACTCAAATTTTCAGTTGAAATTTGAGTTCCTTTTTTGAGTTCGTGAATAAAAATTGAGTTCCTTGCAAAAATTCGAAGCTGGCAGGCCGTGAATAGTAACACCGTAAGAAAGTGTGAGGGAAAATGCTCCTACTACAATTTGAATTTTCAAATAAATCATGATATTATCATTATAAATTCGCAAAGAAATTATTTAATAAAGAACATGTTAAGATAACATACGGAGTAAATATATGGTAAAGTATAGTCTTCAAAAGAAAATATTTATTTTATCGCTGCTTTTGATGTTGATTCCTTTGGTGTTGTTTTCAGGATTTAATATATTTACTTCTGTAAAAAAGGTAGAGGAAAATTATAGAAGTAGTTTGATTTTTGGAATGAAAAAGATTGGCTCATTGCTGGAGACGACATTTGGTGACATTGATCAGGCATCTCTTTTTATATTAGCTGATCCGGATGTGAAAAAATTTTTAAAGGGCCAGACAGTGGGCGAAAATGCGTATGAAAGCACGATTGAGAAGGGAGAGCTTTACAATAGTTTAAATTATTTAAAGAACACAAACAGATCTATTCAGTCGATTCAACTGGCGGGCGTTCATGGGCAGATTTTGTCTAATGGATATTTTCCACAGAATATTACAGCAGAGGACTGGGAAAATGTGAAAAGATTGAATGGACAGCCCAGATGGGATGTGGATGAGGCGGGAAATGGAAAGGAACAGTATATTTTTCAGAGCCGTCTGCTGCGTAACCCGGACAACACAGCAGAAACTCTGGGATTGGTTAAAATCTATTTAAGTAAGCAGACGCTTCAGAAGATTTTTGTAAATGAAGAAATGAAGTATACGAGATATTTTATTGTGGATGAGAAAGGAGTGGTTCAACATACATCTGTGTCAGAAGGGGAAGAATCACTTCCGGACTTGGAAATTTCTTATGAACAACTGTACCGTCATCAAGGAGGGACATTTGTTGTAAAAGGAGAGCAGAATAAAGAGTGGTACGTTACGCCGTACTATTTGCCGGGAAATGGCTGGATGGTTTACAGCCTGTCAGAACCAGTGGGGATTCGGCAGCAGCTTGGAGACAGTCTGGTTCAACTATTGATTCTTGCAATACTTTGTTTTATATTCTGTTTTACGATTGCCAAAATTATTTCACGGAGAATGTGTCACCCATTGGAGGATATTGCGGAACGTATGAAGCAGCTGGAAGAACAGCAATTCTCTGTCCGGGTGGAAGTGAGGGGAAATGATGAAATCAGTCTGCTGGCGAGACAGTTCAATACAATGGCAGAAAAGATACAGTCATTAATCGAAGAGGTTTATCTGGTAAATCTAAGGAGAAAAGAATTGGAACTTAGAGCGCTTCAGGCGCAGGTAAATCCACATTTCCTATATAATACACTGGATATGATTTACTGGACGGCGAAAGTGGAGAATGCTCTGGAAACAAGTGATATGATCAACTCCCTTTCCAGATTTTTCCGTCAGGCACTTTCAGGGGAGAATGAATTTACTTCTGTTGAAAATGAAATCGAACATCTCCGTTATTATATTATACTTAGGAGACAAGGAGAGCATCCGTTTGATTTTGACTTAGAAGCAGATGAGGATATTCTTTCGTGTACTGTGGTGAAGCTGGTTCTTCAGCCGCTTGTAGAGAATGCGATTTTACATGGAATTCAAAATCAGGAAAACGGAAAAATTCAGGTAGAGATTCGGTCTTCCGGCGGTGATATTATTTATACGATTACAGATAATGGGAGAGGGATAGATCTTTTAGATATGAATGCGCTGTTGGTGCGTATGGAGAAGAATAACCGGGGATTTGGAATTAAAAATATCAATGATAGAATACAGTTGATTTATGGGACGAAATATGGGATACACTTTGAGAATGTGCCGGAAGGCGGCGCAAAGGTTACGGTAATTCAGCCGAGGAAAGAGGACAGGCCGTATGATAAAATTGATGGTGGTAGATGATGAAGCAAATATCAGAAAAGGATTAAGAGAATACATTTCGTGGGATGCATGGGGGATAGAGCTTGCTGCGGAGGCTCCGGATGCAGAGACGGCTCTTGAGGTGGCTGCAAGAGTCCGGCCGGATATTTTATTGACTGACATTCGAATGGGGCGGATGGACGGGATTCAAATGACACGGCGGCTTAAAGAAATGCTTCCGGATTTGCGGGTAATTCTTTTAAGCGGATACAGTGAAGTAGAATATTTGCAGGCGGCTCTCCAGATCCGTGCAGCGGAATATCTGCTAAAACCGGCAGGAGCGGATAAGATTATTGAGGCAGTTTTGAAAGTTAAAAATGAAATTCTTGAGGAACGGCAAAAATGGCAGGAAAATTTAAAGAGAGATGCATTTCTGGACGAAAATATCTTGATTATACAGATGCATTTCCTGGATGAGATTATGAAAGGAAAGCAGAAGAATATTCAAGAGATTGAAAAGAAGTCAGAAATACTGGGAATTCCAATGATGGGACCTGTATATGCGGTAATGCTGGCAGATACAAGGAAAAGTTTCTCAGAGGATGGATTTAAGTCAGGGCAGGAACTGAATATGACTTGGTGGCAGTTCATGCAGCGGATGGAACAGATGACGGGAAAATACGAAGAGGTATTCTGGTGTGAGACAGGTGATGCCAGAATCATGTTTTTGATGAATGCAAAAGATGAATTGCATCTGGAGAAAAAGTGCGGAAGCCTTGCACAGGCGTTAGTGGAAGATTTTACAATCCCGGGAAAAGAACAGATTTATGTGGGAATTGGACATTCAGTAAAGTCTCCGTTAGAACTTTGCAATTCATGTTCCTCCGCGGAACAGGCGCTGCTTTTGGCGGCGTGGAATCCTAAATGTCATATCCTTTATAATAGGGAAAAGACAATAGATGAGAAAGCGATACAGCAATGTAAAAAAAAGGAACGGGAAGTGCTGACAGAATTGACGTCAGAACAAAAAGAGAAAGCATATGTTGAATTTTGTGAATTATATGATTACTATAGAGAACTAAAGATGGATTTTCGCAAAGTAAAAGAGTTTTGCAGCAGGTTATGTATTCTTACTATGCATCTCCCATCGGAGAATTGGGCTGATGATGCAGATGAAGCACCGGTAATTGATGAGTTTCAGGATGCAGAAGAATTGAGAAAATGGATGATTCAATTTTGGAAGAGAAAATTTAGTCAGAGTGGATCGGGAATGTCCCATTATAGTGCGTTAACCCGTAAGACAATCCAATATATACAATTGCACTATCAGGAGGACATTACGTTACAATCTCTTTCAAAGATTGTGTTTGCTTCACCCAATTATCTTGGGCAAGTATTCTTTGCAGATGTGGGATGCAGGCTTAATGACTGGCTGAATCGTTATAGGGTGGACCGGGCAAAGGAACTTCTGGTTTCAACAGAAAAGAAGACTTATGAAATCGCAGAAATTGTCGGGTTCAGCGGGTACAAATATTTCTCTGTTTGTTTCCTGAAATATGCAGGGTGCAGTGCACGGGAATATAGAATGAAAAATAAAAGAGATTAAGAGGCAGTGGAACCGAAAATAGAGTAGGCTCCACTGTTTTTCTTTGGATTTTAGGATGAATTATTGATATTATGGATAGTTTTATGTTTTTTTAGATACGATGTGGATAAAATGCATTGTTTTTCAGATATTATCCATAGATATGTCGGTTTTATTATGCATTGATTTTAGATAGAATAAATTTGTAAAAAAACGGAACGTGAAATAAAGGAGGAAGAAGATGAGAAAATTATGGAAACGTTTTTTTAGCGTAGGACTCAGTATGGCGTTGTGTCTGGGATTGGCTGCATGTGGAGGTTCCGGCGGTGAGGGTAAGGAACCGGATCAGAAAGAACAAAAAGAACAAAAAGAAAAACCGGAACTTGTATTTTGGGAACTGCCGTATGGACCGGCTGACACGTATGAACCGGCATTGCAGAAAATACTGGACGAGTATAATGAGGGAGATCACAGTGCAACAGTGCGGCTGCAGATGTTGAGCTGGAGCGGGTTTATGGAGCAGTATCAGACCTCTATTGCGGCAGGGTCACCGCCGGATATTACCTCTTCGATTTCGTATCGGATTGCTAACTGGATTGAAGCAGGCGAGGTGTTAGACCTGACAGATATCGTAGAAAAATGGGAAGCTGAGGAGGACGAGATTTTGGAGGACTTCCTTCCCGGAACAATGGAGATCGGACAGGTGGATGGAAAATATTATGCATTTCCTTATGTGACAAATGCGACGACGGTATATTACAGAGCGGATATACTTGAGGATGAGCTTGGATTTACTGACTTGGACAAACCGGTTACTTGGGAAAAACTGTTTGAAATGTGCGAAGCAGTTAAGAACAAATATAACGGAGAGGTTATTCCGTTTTCATTTTGTACACTGGATCAGAACAGCAGTAACGCAATGATCAATGTACTGTTTTCTAACGGAACAAGCTGGGTGAATGAAGAAGGTACAGGCGGTGCACTTGATGATCCGAAGGCGCTGGAAAGTATGGAATTTTTCACAACGATGAAAGAGAACGGATATTTTCCGGAAGGAATGGTAACTTACAATCAGGCAGATCTGGAAAAATTGTATCAGTCCGGGAAGGTGGCTATGGTATGGAATGCTCCGGCATCTCATGTTGCCTCTAATGAAGATTTGATGTCTAAGACAAAAATGATGGGACCGATTGTAGGACCGAGCGCAGATGAGCCAAGGTATGTTATGCGTACAGGCGGCATTATGGGATTTGCACAGACAAAATATCCGGAGGAGACAAAAGAGTTTATCGAGTGGTTTGTAAAAAATAACTTAGGAGTATTTACAGAAGGACATGGAGGACTTCTTCCGTTGAGAGAAAGTTTTTATGAAGATCCATTTTTCGAGACGGATTGGGAAATCAGTGAGTATTCCAAGTATACAGAGTATTACGAAGATATTATCTGGCCGTCTTCATTCAGTCCGGCAGCTACAGACCAAATATTGATGGAGAATATTGTAGGGCAGCCGGAGGAGGCACTTCTGATGGGATCAACAGATCCGGAAGGTGATCTTGCGAAGGCACAGGAAGCAATCAACAAAATTTTTGACGGATATAATGACAAATAAAAAGGAGCTGGGGAGCTATGGGAAAAAAGGAGAGAGCATGCAGGAAAGAGAAGAACCGGTTTGGTTATAAACTGTTATTGCCTTCTACTATACTGTTTCTGCTAATCAGTGTGTATCCGTTGCTGAGCGGCATCTGGATGAGCTTTACAAATCGGAATCTGATGCGGCCGAACCAGACCAGATTTGTATTTCTGGAGAACTATATGGAGCTGTTTCAGGACAGTGAATTCTTAGGCAGCCTGGCATTTACATTTGTATATACGGCATTAGTTGTATTTATATCTTACGTTGCCGGCCTGATATTAGCACTGGCATTGAACCGGGATATTCGGGGACGGGCGATTTACAGAACTGTGTTCTTGCTTCCCTGGGTGATTCCATCGGTTGTGGCAATGACAAACTGGTCATGGATTTTAAATGACCAGTTTGGATTTATCAATGCGTTTTTGAAGAAAATACATCTGATAGATAAGCCGATTTTATTTTTGGCAGATTATGGGTTAATACGTCCAACCGTCATTTTGATTTCCGTGTGGAAGGCTATGCCATTTATGATGATTGCACTTCTGGCAGGATTGCAGAGCGTACCGACAGAATTGTATGAGGCGGCGAGCATTGACGGGGCGAGTTTTTTCCGGAGACTTCGGAGTATCACTTTGCCGCTGATTTGGCCGGTATCATTTATTTCGGTTACATTGAATTTTATCTGGACAATTAATAATTTTGAAAACATATGGCTTTTGACAGGCGGCGGACCAAACGGACATACATTTACACTTCCGATTTACTCTTATTATACAGCGTTTTACAGACAAAACTTATCTTATGCAGCAGCGATTGCTACTATGTTGATTGTGTGTATGCTGCTTGTCGGAGGGGTCTATATGGGAATCAGGCACATACAGGACAGAGCGGAAAGGAAAGGAGAATCTGCAATATGATTAGCAGGGGAAAAAAGAAGACGATTATTGATATCGTACTTTATATTGTTCTGACCATTGCTGCATTTCTATATAGCTTACCGTTGATTGGAATGGTTGGAACGGCCTTCAAAGGAGATGCAGAAGCACTGGCTGATACGTCACTTCTTCCTAAGGCTCCGGTATTTGACTCGTTCCGAAAGGTTCTGGAAGGAGAATTCCTTCATACAACTATGAACAGCTTGAAGGTAGGGCTGATCGTGGCATTCATCTGTGTGGTACTGGCATGTTTTTCGGGATATGCACTTTCCAGGTGTAAAGGGAAAGTGTTTGCGTTGTATGGAAGCAGTGTGATGGTATTGCAGATGTTTCCGATGATGCTTATGATTATTCCTTTGTTTTTAATATATAAAAATCTGCATCTGATAGATACACATATGTCATTGATTCTCAGTTATACATGCTTAAATCTTCCGTTTTCTATCTGGCTGATGAAGGGATTTTTTGATACTGTCCCATTTGAGTTGGAAGAGTCGGCGTACATAGATGGGGGTGGAAGGTTTGGCACGCTGGTCAGGATTGTAATTCCGGTATCACTTCCGGGGATAGCGACCTCTGGAATATTTACATTTTTAAATGTGTGGAATGAATATACGTTTTCCAATACATTTGTAAAAAATCCGGAACTGGTCACACTGACCGTTGGATTGCAAGAATATCTTTCACAGAATTCTAATTCATGGGGACAGATGATGGCGGCATCTACGATTGGAATTGTGCCGTCAATCTTATTTTTGTTATTTGCACAAAAATATTTGATTCAGGGAATGACGGCAGGATCAGTAAAAGGATGATGGTGGAAAAATGCGGGAAAAAACAGTAGAAATTCTGGATTCTCTAAGTTGGAGTGTTCAGCCTCAAATAGGATTTATAACAGGTGATTATTATCGTGAAGAAGGGTGGTTTGCGCCTCATAGAGGCGGCTCGAAAGATTTTTATGGGGTATTAGAAGCCGTACAGCAGGAAGGGAAACTTCAGATGGTGGAATTTAATGAATTTAATTCGCCGGTGTACTACATACAAAAATATCAGAATGCAAATAAGCGGTATTCAGATTACGGGTTTCTTCAGGCAGGCCGCGAACGAACGGCAGCTACCAGAGTGGTTCTGGTTAACGGTATATCTTATGTGGAAGAGCAGATGCTGAGGGAAAATAGGCTGGATGGAAAATTTGATCTGTTGACAGGAGCGTCTAACAGCATTAAAGAATCTATGCTTGTCTTAGCTGAACTAATAGCAGGACAGCTGAGACAGCCTTCAGGGAAAAAATATTATGGACTGGCAAAAAAAGTGGAGCCGGGCGTGACCGGAAGGCTGCAGGTTGTGGTTGAAAAGGGAAAAATTATTTCTTGCTTTTATGATGAAATCTTTGCGGATAGCCCGGATGAGATTGAAAATGACGAACTGAAGCCTTATTACCGACAATCGAAATATTATTCGTTGGATTATGTGTCGGATTATCCATGTGGGTTTAATGCTTTGTTCGATATGTGGAGAGAACATGTGCTGAAATGCCAGAATTTGCTAGATCTGAAAGGGCTGCGGTTTACAGAAGGAGAGTTTGAAAAAAGAGCGTGGGGGAATTACAGGACGATAGCAGAAGAAATGTGGGAAAGAATGGAGAAGGATCAAGTGCTGCAATGAAAGTAAAAACTTTTTTTCTATATAATACCGTTTGTTCGGTCACTATCTATGATGAGAGAGAAGATGCAGAACAGATTATAGATGAAGTAAAACAGATTGCATATCGTATACGGAGAGTTCTGGATTTTTACGATCTGGACTCGGAACTGGGAACATTAAACAGGACATATCGTGCCAGAGTCCCGATGCCGGTTTCTGAGGAGTTATGCCGCTTTCTCATGCGTCTGTTGGAATTTTCAGAAAAAAGTGGGTATTGCTTTGATCCTACGTTAGGGGCAGCAGTGAACACGTGGAATATTCCGGCACATGTTCCTGATGTACCGAATCCGAAAGAAATTGAAGCAGCTATGGAAAGAACCGGAGGCAGGTATGTTTCTTGTGACATGGAGAATCGGACGGTTACTTTTGAAAAAGATGGGATTCAATTGGATGCAGGAGGAGCAGGGAAGGGGTATGCTGTAGAATGTGCAGTCCGTCATTTAAAGAAGCGTGGTGTACAGTCGGCGTCAGTAAACTTTGGCGGAAATCTTTACGTAATTGGCAAGAAAAAACAGGGGGATGAGGAAGGCAGAAGGTGGAGAATAGGGATTCAGTCGCCATGGAAAAGCTATGCAAAGAGTATTGGCACGCTGGAATTAGAAAATTGTGGGATTGCCACATCCGGAGGTTATGACCGGTTTTTTATAAAGGAAGAAAAAGTCTACCACCATTTGCTTGATCCGCATACGGGATATCCTGTTGAAAATACAATTGACAGCGTGACGATTGTGTCTGAGAGTGCGTTTGATGCGGATTTGCTTTCCACGGCATGTTTTGTTGCGGGAATTGAGACAGCAGAACAGCTTTGCCGGAATATGGAGAAACCGGCAGATTATATTTTTGTAAAAAAAGATGGGACATTAATTGTGTCGGATAGAATACGGGAGCAGTTTCATGCAGAAACCGGAAAGAGGGAGAAACAAAATGAATGAAAGACAAGAAAAAACCTGGAATGAACGGGATGAAGTAGAATGGCTGAAGTATACAGTACAGCCGCCTATGGGCGTGATTAAGGGAGAATATTATCATGCAGAAAGAAGATTCGGAGGAAATGACTGGTCAGAAGGCCATCTTGGAGAATTGACGGTAGTTAAAGGTGATGATGGAAAGCTTATTTTTGTAGAGTTTAATGAAACTGCAATGGAGGGGTATTACAATCAATATTTTGACAGCGTAAGTAAACGGCGCTCTGATTACGGGATTTGGCAGGCATCGGCCAAACGTCAGGCAGATGCAGGGGTTGTTCTAACGGATGGTATGCTCCATATCGAAAAACAAATTATGGAAAGTCAGTCGCTGGACAAAGAGTTTGATTTGCTGACAGGAGCATCTAATAGTATGCGTGGTCTGCTTCCATTAGCAAAAGAGCTGGCAGAGGAAATTCAGAACCCCTCGTCCAGACGGTATTATAGTGCGGCAGAAAATTTTGGTTACGGAATCAGTGGCTGGCTGCAGGTAGTGGTAGAAAATGGAAGAATCCTCTCTTGCTTTTATGATGAGATTTTTGCAGACACTCAGGAGGAAATCTGGTATCCGGAACTGAAACGGTATTATAAACAATCGAAATATCATTCGCCTTGTTTTGAGGAACCTAATATACCGGGATGGAAAAACCATGGATTTTTTATAGGATTCCGAAAGTTGATGGATATTCTTAACAAACAGATCGTAGAACGACAGGATTTGTTTGATATTGACGGATTAAAGCATGTGGATGGTATGAATGCAGGAGCTATATGGAATCGTCATGCGGAGTCAGAAGATCCTATTGGCGGATGTGGATCACCGATACGCTATCCGGTTTGGGATAATTACTTAAAGCTGGCAGAGATGATTCAGAAAGAAATAGACAGAGAGCGGAGGGAATGATGTGGAAAATTTTGTGGTGGAAAGTAGTATTATAAGCAGAAAAGAAATAGTGGGATTTGCCGGAAGGAAATATGCAGAGATAGAAATAGACAATATATTTGATTTTGAGCCGGGGCAGTATCTGATGATCTGTACGGAAAACCGGGAAGTGGAATGGCCGTATCCGTATTTCCTGCAGAGAAAGACGGAATGCAAAGTGACGGTTCTGGCAGAAGAACATCAGGATCTTTATCAGAGTCAGAGCGGAGACAGAATACGGTTCTGGGGACCGCGCGGGACATCACCGCTTCAACCGGGGCGCGTTCCGGTGTTGGTTGCAGATCCGGCAGTAGGTTTTATCCTTGCACCTTTTTTAAAAGAGGGACAGTATCAAAAACTATGCGTGATCGGGAAAGAATCGCCCTCGCCTATGCTGACAGGGATGAATGTCCTATATTGTGACGATATTCAAACAGTGGCAGAAAAAGTCAGTGAGGAAAACAGTCAAATAATTGCTGCTTTAAATCCGGATAATGCAGAAGCGTTTTCAGAATGTGTGAAAAAAGAAAGAAAAGAAGATATTTTCCTTTATATCAGCAATAAAAAGGCATGTGGACTGGATGGGTGTAAAGGATGTTACCTACATGACCAAAATGGCGGATTTGGAATTAATGTGTGCTGTAAAGGTCCGTTCCTTCCCCTTTCATCGGTTGATTTTGAAAGAGACCGCGGGTGTTTGGAACAGTTTGTTTAGAAAAGAGTATTGAAAGAAGAATCAGGAGAAAGATATGGCAAAATTTAGAAGTAAAACTTCCAACATCACAGGGAGAACTTGTGCTGAAAAATCCAATTATGTCTGCGGCGGGCACTTTTGGTTATGCGTTGGAATATAAAGATGCGTTACATTTGGAAAAACTTGGTGCAATCGTTCCAAATTCCATGGCGCTTACGGATGGACAACCCAGTAAAGCAAAAAGATTTTATCAGTCTGATTATGGTTTTATCAGTTCTTTTGGAGCAAATAATCTGCCGTATAAGACTTTTGTAAAAGAAATATTGCCGCAGCTGCCATGGGAGTCTACGCCGATATTTATGGATTTAAAAGCATATGATATAGAAGAATTAGAAGAATTTGTTTCTATTTTATCGGAAGTAAAAGAACTTTCGGGATTAGAAATCAACTTGAACTGTCCGTATGGGAACTTTGCGGTTCCATCTTACTGGAAAAATCCGGAAAAGCTGGTGGAAATGATCCAGAGGGTGAAAGCAGCGGCAGGAGAAAAGATTCTTTGGTTCAAAGCACCGACGGCGGAGTACTCTCCAGATCAGATTGTATCTTTAGTACAGGAAAACGGTGGAGATGCATTTGTAAGTTTTAATGCAATCGGCGGCTATGCGATTGATATTGGGACAAGAACATTTCGCAGTGGAAGCAACGGCGGAGGCGGTTATTCGGGACCGGGAATCAAACCATACGCACTGATGTGTGCTCATAATTCTTATAAATGCGCAAAGATTCCGGTTATAGGCGGAGGCGGTATTATATGTGCAAGAGATGTACTGGAGTACATTATGGCGGGTGCACATGCGGTGCAGATTGGTTCAGCAAACTTGATGCGTCCGGATTTCATGGAACGCCTGGTTGAGGAACTGGAAAAGATAATGGATCAGATGGGAATTTTATCGTTAGATGAAATCCGAGGATGTGCGAAATATTATTAAGCTAAAGGTGTTATATGCTCTAAATGACTTCTTAATCACGCGATTTTCTCATGGTTAGTGAAGGACATTCTAAAGCTTGGGAGCCACCTATACATGTGTATTTTAAATCTTTAAAGCCACCACAATATGAACGCTATTTACCATTACAACTTTAAGAAATCACTACAAGACCATCATAGCATACAGAGGAATTATGCATTGCCTGATGAAGGTGGGCTTGTTTTATGCTCATGGCCTCGTGGTGGTCGCCCCAGGCAGCCCTTTGTCTATTCGGATGAAGTGTGGACCGGAATAGAAGCCCAGGTGGCGGTACATTTGATTTATGAAGGTATGACAGAAGAAGCGCTTGATATTGTAAGAGGTGTCAGATCGAGATATGATGGCGTGTTCCGTAATCCATTTGATGAGGCTGAGTGCGGATTCCACTATGTGCGTTCAATGGCATCATGGGGACTGTTGATAGCCTTGAGTGGATATCAATGCGATTTGAATCGTAGAGCAATTTCTTTTTCGCCTGCAATCTCAGAAGAGGATTTTCAATGCTTTTATTCAAATGGAGAAAGCTGGGGAATATACAGACAGTGGAAACGGGGAGAAGAAATTTTCTGGGAGATCACACCGTTGTATGGACAGCTTGAAGATATGACTGTAAATGGTTCATCAGATTTTAATGAAAATAGACGAAAAAGGAGTTAAGGCATATATGAAAACAATACCTAGAAGTGAATATCCCAGACCGGATTTTGTGCGTAAGAACTGGCTGTGTTTAAATGGTGAATGGGATTTTTCAATAGAAGAGAGTTCTTTTGATAAAAAAATTATTGTTCCTTTTGCATGTGAAACGGAACTGTCAGGAATTGAAGACAAAGGGTTTCATAGAACGGTCTGGTATCGCAGGACATTTGAACTTCCGGAGCAGATGAAGGACAAAAAGGTAATTTTACATTTCGGCGCAGTAGATTATCTATGTGATTTGTGGATAAATGGAAAATATATACGTTCCCATATAGGAGGGCAGACGAGCTTCTCAGCGGATATTACGAGCGTTTTGGCTGCTGAAAGTGAGAATACGATAGAATTAAAAGCGTATGACGACTATGAGGATATGGAAATGCCGAGAGGCAAGCAATTTTGGGAGAGGGAATCCAAAGGGATTTTCTATTCCAGAACAACTGGAATCTGGCAGAGCGTATGGTTGGAGGCAGTAAATCCACTGTACCTTGTTTCTTGCCGGATCACCCCGGAATTCGATGAGCGAAGTGTCAGTTTTGAGTATCAATTGAGTCAAAATACAGCTGCCAATATCGAATTTGACATAACCTTTGAAGGACGTGCAGCAGCGTCTGTGAATGTGATTCCTAAAAGCAGAAAAGGAGTGGTTAAGGTCAGGCTGGACCAGTCAGCTCTGCAGTCATGGAATTTTATTGAGGAACTTGCATGGACGCCCGAACATCCAAGACTTTTTGACGTCGTCATTCGGCTTTATGAAGCGGAAAAAATGACGGATCATGTGAAGACTTACTTTGGTATGAGAAAGGTGAGCATTGATAATGGAAGGTTCATGCTGAACAATCGGGAGTACTATCAGAAATTGATTCTGGATCAGGGGTATTGGGAAGAATCACTTCTCACGGCTCCGACAGATGAAGCGTTTGTAAAAGACATAGAATTGACAAAAGCAATGGGGTTCAATGGTGTGCGGAAGCACCAAAAGGTTGAAGACCCGAGATATTTATATCACGCAGACAGACTTGGATTACTGGTATGGGGTGAATTAGGTTCGGCGTATCACTACTCAGAGGATTATGCACAGCGTATGTATCTGGAATGGATGGAGGCAGTAAAACGTGATTATAATCATCCGTGTATTATTGCGTGGACACCGTTGAATGAGTCATGGGGAGTGCAGGAAATCAAGGTTGATGTATCTCAGCAGGCTCACTGTAATGCTTTGGTGAATATGATAAAGTCGGTTGATTCAAGCCGTGTTGTTATGGATAATGACGGCTGGGAGCATACATGCGGCGATCTGCTTACCATTCATGATTATTCTTCATCAGGAGAAGTGCTGAGAGAACATTTTGAGAGTACGGAATCGGTCCTGTCCATGTGCCCGGGAGGAAGAAGCCTCTTTGCAAATGGATGGGGATATCAGGGACAGCCGGTACTGTTAACAGAATTTGGCGGAATCCGATATGTGCCTCAGACAGAAGCAAAGGGTTCGTGGGGATATTGTGATGCCGAGAATGTCGGCGCATTTGTAGAGAAATATGAAGAGCTTATGAAAGCAGTGCTGGAATCTCCGGTAATACAAGGATATTGTTACACGCAATTGACGGATGTTGAAAATGAGGAGAACGGACTGTTGACCTATCATCGTGAACTGAAGGCTCCGATAGAAACAATTCGGGCTATTAATGACGGAAGATAAGAAATGAATGTATGAGAACAGTTTGTTCTCAGAGAAAATCACGGCGCCATGGTTTAGTTTTGTCAGGCTATGGCGTCGTGATTTTATTAAGCAGGAAGTTTATGGTAAAGTATGATTGTGACAGTCCGGCTGAAGACTGAACTGTTACGTACGGTTTACAACAAAAGTGCATTTACATAATCTTTTGCTAATCTTGTTATCGCATCAAAATCGTTATTTTTTATAAGTGCCGTATTTGCTAAATCACTCCCAATTCCAAAACAATGCGAACCTGCGAGGTGGAAATCTGAAATATTCCCAAGGTTAATCCCTCCTACAGCCATTATATCTATGTTATTCAAAGGGCCTTTTAGATTTTTGATATAAGATGTACCAAGAGAAGCGGCGGGAAATATTTTTACAATATCCGCACCGGCATTCCATGCATGAAAGGCTTCGGTAGGAGTTGCAATTCCGGGAACCACGGTCTTGGAATAGCGATGGCAGGTTTCAATTATATCGTAAGATAAAATCGGTGAAAGTATAAAGTCGGCTCCGGCAGTGATGGCATTTATAGTGGAAGCGCCGTCTAACACAGTGCCTGCTCCGATTAACAGTCTGTCTGCGTAACAATCCTTTACCTGCTCTATCATCCGTAATGCATGCGGTGTGTTCAGTGTGATTTCAAGGCAGTGAATACCTCCGTTATATAGTGCTTCAGCGGTAGGAATAATCATATCCTCACCGATACCGCGGATGATTGCTACAATTTTATGTGTTAAAATTTGTTGTTTGATTGTGGCGTTCATAATATTCTCCTTTTATCTGGTGATCCTCTCCATTCTCTCTTTCGTTTTGTATTTGAGCTGTGAGGCTCTTCAATTATCAGAAGAGAGGACTCAAAGGAATGTCTGCTACAGATGCCATCTGTTCAATATTTTTCTTTGCGCTGACTAACAGTTTTTCGATTACATCTAAGGATTCTTTTGTAGCCCGAAAAACAGGAATGGCAACGCTGAGCGCAAAAACAGGTTTCTCATTTTTTAATATCGGAACAGCAATACACTGGATCTGAAGATTTGATTCTTCTTTTTCATAAGCAACGCCGGTTTTTCGGATTTCTTTTAATTGTTCATTTAATTTGCCGAAATCGGTGATGGTATGTTGGGTCAATGGTTTAAGGCCATCCGGATATAGCCGCTGGATTTCTGCCGGGGAATGCATGCAGAGAAGTGCTTTCCCAAGCCCGGTTCCATATGCCGGAAGGCGCTTGCCGATTGAAGAATACATACGGATTGGCTCAGATGAGTCAACTTTATCGATATAGAGCACATCTGAATTGCTCAATACGGCAAAGTGACATGTTTCGTTACAGATGCTTACGATGCTGCGCATTTGTTCTTTTACATATTCCAATATGTCAAATTGGTTGAGAAAACAATTTCCCGTTTCAAAAATTTTTAACCCCAATGTATATTTTGAAGAAGCAGGGTCATAGTATAAATATTTTTTGTCTACAAGAGTATGGACAATCGGAAACAGACTGCTTTTGGCCACACCGGTGGATTCGGTTATTTCTGTAAATGTCAAACCTATCGGTGAAGCCGCAATTGCTTCAAATATAAGAATTACTCGGATTGTAGGCATGTGTCCTGATTTTTCAGACATTTTTAGCCCTCCTGATACGATTTAAAAATTGAGAACAATATTCTCATATACGAACATATTTAAAATATATCATTGACGTTGTGGATTGTCAATATGAGAAAGATAAAAATGCAAACAGGGCGTTGGAATGGATGACACGGGCATACGATGCGGCAACCCTCACGATGCCCGTTATTGTTCCCCATGGTTTTTTCTATACTGTAATGGAGATATGCCCATATTTTTTTTGAATGTCCGGCTGAAATATCCCTGATCTTCATACCCTGTTAATTCGGCAATCTGGTTAATCGTTAATTCAGGATTGTAAAGCAGTAATGAACAGGCTTTCTGAAGCCGGATTTGGTTTAAACATTTGGTGGGAGTACATTTGTATTCCTGTATGAATACTTTCGTTAAATAGCTTTGGGAATAATTCATAGTGTGGGATACCATTTTAAAATCTATAGGGTCTTTATAGTGGGTTGAAATAAACTCATGAAGCAATTGGGCTATTTTGGATGGCGAGGTATGAGTGTAATCGCCTGAAAAATAGCTCTGATAATTTTCAGCCTCCAGTTCTAAATCTTTCTGCAGCCGTGTTAATATGTTGGTGATATCCTCCTGTGAAACGGGCTTTAAAAGATAGTCATAAACCCTTAAGTGAATCGCTTCCCGAGCATATTCAAAATCGGAAAATCCGCTGATAATAATGAATTTTGTGTCAGGACAGGCTTCTCTTGCCTGAAACAGAAGTTCAATTCCGTCCATGACAGGCATACGGATATCCGTAATCAGAAGCGCTGGTTTTTTTTTCTTCACCAGTGCTAGCGCTGCGGCTCCCGTTTGGGCAGTTCCGACAACTTTGAATTTTGGATGTGAACTGACCTTCTGTATTAAGTTATTCAAAATCAATTCTTCGTCTTCAGCTATAATTACATCATACCGCATATCATCCCTCTTTTTCATAAAATGTCCCTATTGCTGCAAAAGCATGTCCTTTGCTTGTGTTTCCGTATTCAAATATAAAATTATCTTTAAAATAGAGCGATAATCTTAAATAAGTATTTGCCATTCCTAAACCATTGATGTGTAGTTTCGTCATTTCGGACTGGATAGACTTGAATTCTTTAATTTTGCTGTCAAGCGCCTCTAAAGCTTCTGGTGTAAATCCAGGTCCACTGTCTTCTACATAGATTTTCCAGTAATTTTCTGTTGTTTCGCTCCGGATACACAATGACCAGGGAGGGTTACAGTTGGTACCGTATTTGAGGGCATTTTCAACCAATGGATGCAGGCAGAGCTTTGGCAGCCGTATATCCAGCAAATCCGGGTCTACAGAAATTTCATAGTGCAAACTAGACTGGTTGCGCATTTTCATACAGTAAAGGTATTCTTTGATATAATCTAATTCTTCACGGATGTTCACAATTCTAGTATTGAAGTTTGTGACATAGCGCATAATCTGTGATAGATTCTTACACATGCCTGCGACGGAAGCAGTATCTCCGTTTTCTG
>ERZ808046.678-NODE-678-length-23390-cov-7.199374_pt1 | contig 23390 bp, 22 predicted proteins | sample MGYA00380196_ERZ808046 | MGnify/ENA primary metagenome ERZ808046 (study PRJEB31490, sample SAMN06133421) | mouse gut metagenome | isolation source: Z6_2 | host: mice | place: China: Chengdu | collected 2015-05 ...
AAAAAGCCTACAAAAAATTTGATAGGGGCAGTCTGCGCTTTTTTGGCTACCCGGAAGGTTTTGGTTTCATAGTAAATCTGCAATCCTCATAATCTTTACATTTTACAAATTCCTTGTCTTCTACATAGTCAAACATAAAAATCTCCTTTCGTTCCCCAACCGGCCATTTAGACTTTGAAATCCAAATCGTTACATCATAATCATCTGACAATTAAACCTGAGTTCCCAGCTTTTTCTTAGTCTACAATGTTTTTTATGGCTACACCATATGTCCTAAAAACCGCATAAAACCTATAAAATGGCTGCTATCCCATTGCATAAATACTCCCTATCTGATACAATGTAGATATAATATATATAAATTTAGTCTGCATTAGGGAGTGCTTATGTATATCAATTATAATATGGTCGGCGGCATAGAGTATGGAACGGCAACAAGCTCCGTTCGTGACGGAAATAAAGTCTGTAAGGGAGAGCAGATTTACCTTGGCCGGGTGATCGATAAAGAACTCGGCATATTTAAAAGCCGTGAGCGTGGATTGTTCGCATATGATGTTGTGACAAATTCGTTCAGCGCTGTCCCGGCTGATTTCGTGGAGCCTAAGATAAAACGTAAGAAAAGGCATTCAGGCCGTCCCTCGCTGGTCTTGTCTTTCGGTGATATTTTCCTCTTGGACGAATATTTGAAGAAAAGCGGGTTCATAAAAGCTGTAGATGCCATTGGTTACCGCAACCAGGACACGCTCCACGCCCTGCTTGCTTATTACATCCTCACGTCCTCCGCGAACTGCCATGCTGAGGACTGGTGGGGACTGACATATGCGCAGTATCTGTACCCCAGAGCCCAGATGGCTTCACAGCGCATCAGTGACGCACTGGCTGACATCGGGAGTGAAGATGCAAAGCGGTGTTTCTTCAAGGAATATTTTAACTTTCTTGACAGATGCGGCGATATCCCAAACAGGGGCGAATCCTGCGGGATAGATGATGGAATACTCATTGACAGTTCAGGCCTGCCAAACTCCATACATTTTCCGCTTACCGCTGTTAATAACCATAACGGCGTAGTCAGTGAAGAGATACGTCTGATCTATGTGGTGCAGCAGCATACCGGAATGCCCCTTTTTTTCAGGTATGTCGCCGGGAATGTCGTGGATGTCAGCACAATCACGAGGACGGTTGCAGAACTCAAGGCAAATGGTGTAAATACAAAATTTGCGATCCTTGATGCGGGCTATTATACCGGGATAAATGCAGATGTCCTTTTGGATGCCGGAATATCTTTCATGGCCCGGTGCAAGAGTAATTTTAAAGTCTATCAGGATGTGGTAAAAAGGCATCTGGAAAAACTTGAGGCCAAAGAAAATGCCGTTATATTCAATAGACGTCTGGTTTATATAAAATGCGTGCCGTGCAGGATCGGACAAAAGGGAGACCGCCCAGCGTATGCATATCTGTGCAAAGACATGGTAATGCACAATGAAGGACAGAACCATGCCATCGAACGTGCCAGAGACGAGAATCTGTCCGGGGCAGATATATTTGAAGATCTGCAGAAAGAAGGGGTATTTGTGCTTATTACAACCCGCAAGGTGGAGAAGGAAAAACTGCTCCCGCTGTATTATATGAGGGATCAGGTGGAGAAAGTGTTTGAACTCTGCAAGCAGGGCGGAAAAATCCTCCCGATCAATGTAGAGAGCGAAGCAACATTTCGTGGGCACCTTATGATGACATTCATGGCATGCGCCGTGTTAAAGATGATGTCAGAAAAATTAAAAAACGCATCCCTTACAACGGAGTCCATGTTCATGAATCTTCATGAGCAGCACGTAATTGTATATGACAAAGAGTTCATTACAACGGAGCCGGTAAAAAAGATGAACGATGCATATAAGATTTTCAAAGTGCAATGTCCTGTAACTATTAAACGTTAAGCGGAAACAAAATGTAGACTAAAAAAATCTTGGGAACTCAGGATGATAGAGACTTTGCTGGAAAAGGAATATGCTTATGTTTCCGGCGGCAATGTCTATTTTGACACTTCAAAGCTGGATAACTATTACGTGTTCTCTGTGCAGAACGCAGAGGATTTATTGGTCGGCGTGCGCCAAGATGTATCGGAGGATAAAAATAAAAGAAATAAAAGCGACTTTGTCCTGTGGTTTACAAAGTCGAAATTTGACGCCCAGGAGCTGAAGTGGGAAAGTCCCTGGGGAGTAGGCTATCCCGGATGGCACATAGAGTGCTCGTGCATCAGTATGAAGCATTTGGGCGAGTATCTGGATATTCATTGCGGGGGCGTTGACAATATATTTCCCCATCATACGAATGAGATTGCCCAGACAGAATCCTGTACGGGGCATAAATGGTGCAGATATTGGTTCCATGTAAATCACCTTGTCAATCAAAGCGGCAAGATGAGCAAATCGGAAAATAACTTTCTAACGGTTTCTACTTTGGAGGAAAAGGGGTATGATCCTCTGTCGTACCGAATGTTCTGCCTGCAGTCGCACTACAGGAAGCCGCTTCTTTTTTCCTATGAAGCGCTTGACAACATTGCAAACGCTTACCAGAAACTGGTTAAAAGAGTGTCTCAACTGCAGCGGGAAGGAGAGCTTCAGCAGGAGAAATTTGATTTCTTTAAAGACAAATTTATAGAAGCACTGTCTGATGACCTGAATACATCCAATGCTGTCAGCCTGGTTTATGACGTGCTGGGCAGCGATGCAAATGACAGGACCAAATTTGAGCTCATTAAAAGTTTTGGTGATGTGTTGTCACTGAATCTGACAGTGGAAAAGCAGTCCGGCATAAGCTCCGAGCTTGAGCAGCATATAAAAGAAATGATTGACCGGCGCAGTGATGCCAAGAAAAGGAAGGACTTTGCTGTAGCGGATCAGATCAGGGAAGCATTGCTGAAAGAGGGGATTGCCCTGGAGGATACAAGGGAAGGAACAAGGTGGAAGTTGCTCTAAGATGTCATCGTCCTGGGTGGGGTCGATGACGCTGCTCATAACGATACCCTTGGCAAAGGGACCGTCGGCGGCAGAGGTCTGCAACAGGGTAGTCACCTTTGCTCCGCCTCCGGACTGGCCAAAGATGATCACGTTTTCAGGATCGCCGCCAAACTTCGCAATATTCTCATAATGATTTTACCTAGAACGCAGAGATTTTTGATCCTGAAAATATCATTGTGCAGGTTACGGTTGGAATTTTGTAAGCTTAACTGGTAATTAGCAGTCAGCCATTTTGTTATCCCAGATGGACTCTTCAATGACTTGCATGCATTCATCAGTATGCTTTAATATATCTTTTCCCCAGAAGTGAATAACTGTGTAGCCGAGAAAAAGGAGTTTCTTATCATTTTCCCAGTCACGGGCACGGTTGCGTTCAATTTTTTTTATCCAGTAATCCGGATTTTTTCCTTTTTCAAGACGCAGCTTTAAAAAATCCCAATCTTTTCCATGGAAAAATTCACTGTCACAAAAGATGGCAATTTTGTATCTTGTAAGAACAATATCTGGGGATCCAGGGAGAACTTTGTAATTTTTGCGATAACGGTATCCTTTATGCCAGAGCGCTTTGCGGAGCCGGAGTTCTATAGATGTATCTTTGCTATGGATTTTGCTCATGTTTTTGGATATAGTGGCAATATCACGTTCCATATGATTCACCGCCTTTTGGAATATAAGTTCATTTTAGCAGAAGGATTGGAAAGTGACAAGTAATAAGTATGAATTATTTAATTGACGTTATAAATAGAATGATTTATACTGGTAAGATAAAAGTTGATTTAGAGGAGAACCCCAAATGACAGTTTCTGAGCAAATTAAGGTGCTGTGTGTCCGGTCTGACATCAGTATGGCGGAGCTTGCCCGGCGATTAGGCACAACACCGCAGAATTTAAGTGGAAAAATGAAAAGGGAAAGCTTTACCGTGGCAGACCTGGAAGATATTGCAAAGGCTGTGAATAGTTCTTTTGAAAGGAAATTCATATTAGAAAACGGGGAAAAAATTTGATAGGTTTGTAAGAGGTAATCCAATGTTATATACGATTGAGTTATTTGCTGGTGCTGGCGGGCTGGCACTGGGAGTCGAAAAAGCAGGGTTTGAAACGCTTGGATTGATTGAATTTGATAAAGATGCAGCAGATACATTGAAAATGAACAGACCTGAATGGAATGTTATCAATGAAGATATTGCAAACATTTCTTGCTTGGATTTGGAAAAATATTTTCATCTGAAAAAAGGAGAATTAGATTTACTTTCCGGTGGGGCGCCCTGTCAGGCATTTTCATATGCAGGTAAAAGACTGGGATTGGAGGATGCCAGGGGAACACTTTTTTATCACTATGCATTATTTCTGCAGAAGTTACAGCCTAAGATGTTTCTTTTTGAAAATGTTAGGGGTTTGCTTACCCATGATCATGGAAATACATATAAAACTATAGTGAACATCTTTACAGAGGCAGGCTATAAAATTGACAAAAAGGTATTAAATGCATGGGATTATGGAGTTCCGCAGAAAAGGGAGCGTTTGATTACGGTTGGGATTAGAAACGACCTGATAGGAAAAATAAAATTTGCCTTTCCCAAACCGCATGATTATAAACCAGTTCTGAGAGACATTTTACTGGATTGCCCAGACAGCCCATATATTCCTTATGGTGAAAAAAAGAGAAAGATATTTGAATTAGTTCCGGCAGGAGGATATTGGAGGGATATAGATCCACAAATAGCAAAAGAATATATGAAAAGCTGTTGGTATATGGAAGGCGGACGGACTGGAATTTTACGAAGAATGAGCTTGGATGAGCCTTCACTGGCAGTATTGACGTCACCCTCCCAAAAACAAACGGAGCGTTGCCATCCATTGGAGGCCAGACCATTCACTATAAGGGAAAATGCGCGATGCCAAACATTCCCGGATGAATGGGGATTTTGTGGAAATGTCTCATCACAGTATAAACAAGTGGGGAATGCGGTTCCAGTCAGTTTAGCACAAGATATTGCAGTAGAAATACATAACTCGCTCGAGATGCTGGGGAAGGGAAGTCAGGGAGGTAAAGTAATGGGCTGGTCTTTAGGTTTTATATCAGAAGAAAATTTCATAAAGCATGTTGGCGCAACAATAGAAAAGTATGGGGAGAAACTTGAATCCTATGATGTTATACGGTTTAACAAGAATATTATTGACCCAATAAAACTGATTTTTGATAAGACAGTATACCAGACTTCCTGGGAGGAAATGGTTGGAAACGAAATATTTCGTCAGCGTGATAAGTCAAACAATAATGATATAGGGTACTTTCATCAAAGAATATTTCGGTACATAGATAAATGCAGGGTTCCAGAGAACGGAAAAGAGGGAGGATGGGATGTAATTTATCAAAATGAAGATGGGATAACATTGCCAGATGGGGACGTGGTCCATACGGTGTATGTTGAAATGAAAAATAAGCATAATACAATGAACTCGGCCTCAGCAGGAAAGACATACATTAAAATGCAGAATCAGCTATTAAGGGATGATGACTGCGCATGCTTTTTGGTAGAAGCAATCGCTCAGAAGTCACAGAATATAAAGTGGGAGACTACGGTAGATGGAAACCGCATGTCACACAAAAGGATAAGGAGGGTGAGTCTGGATCAGTTTTATGCGATTACAACGGGGGAGGAGGATGCGTTTTATAATATGTGTATGGTACTTCCAAATGTAATTGAAAAGGTGGTAAAGCAGGATGGAACGATTCAGATTCCGCATGATACCGTTTTGCAGGAATTAAAAAATATTGCAGCTATGACTGGAAAGAAATCTGAGGATATGGCAATGGCGGTGGCAGTGTATATGCTTGGGTTTAATTCTTATTTAGGTTTTGCAAATCTGGTTGGAAATGATGGCGGCAGTACGGTAAATGAGAATTATCTGAAGCGTATTTATGCTTATGCAAAAAAAGTATGTACTATGAATCCCGAATTGCAAAACGATTAAAAGTAACGAAGACAGGGGAATATCCCCGGAATGTTCCGGGGATGCCCCTGCCTTCATTGATCATTTTAATGCTGAATATTTGCATCCTGCTCCTGTCTCTTTTTGACAAAAACAGGCTCCATGTACTTCTTGAAAACAGGCATCAGTTCGTGATCGAAGTTTTCCCTCACTACCGTTTCCTGTCCGATCATCAAAGTACTTTCCTTATCCGGTGTGCAGGCGGGCCAGCTTGGAACCTCCGGGTTTTCTGGATTGCCATTTTTCGCAAAAGCCATTACGGAGTTAAAAATCAGCTTTTCTATGTGCTCTGAGATGTCATCGCCCTGGGTGTAAGGGGCAAATTCTATGTTGTGGAAAAAGTAAGGAATGTCCGCACAGTGCCAGGGAGTCCTTCCTCCATCCACGGCCAGATCCAGATTGAAATAGTAGGACCAGGTTTTGTCATTCAGGGCGCTTCGTTTCCTGAGATAAGCAATCTCAGGATCGCGGAAGATGAAATCCAGCAGCATAAGGTCTACCGGATTCCGTTCCGGATAGGACTTTTTGAACAGATCGATCATTTCACCGGCCGCTTCCTTTCCAAAGGTTTCCTCCACTACTTTGCAGCCTTCCTCTGCAGTCATGTGATTGCGGTCATAGGGACAGGGGACAAAGGAAGTGAACTCTCCGAACACGCTTCCTACCATCAGAGGAATGTGAGCTGTCTGAGGACGGAAGCCGCACACCAACGGATCGCCCAGATAAAAAGCATTGGGATGAGGGGTATTGCCCACATATTCTCCGGCTGCTGCAAGGGCAGGGCTTACTTTCTTGTAGGCATCGGCGAGCTGCTGATAGGGAACCGTCTCCAAATCCTTTACGTCCGATACATGGAGCTCGTCCATCACTGCTTTCACCAGTTTTTCACCGCTTCCTTTGCTGTCGCCTAAAGTGGGGCCGATAACGCCGCTCATAATGATACCCTTGGCAAAGAGGCCGTCGGCAGCAGGGGTCTGCAACAGGGTAGTCACCTTTGCTCCGCCTCCGGACTGACCAAAGATGATCACGTTTTCAGGATCGCCTCCAAACTTCGCAATGTTCTCATGGATCCACTTAAGGGCAGCCACCAGGTCGTCGGTGCCTGCATTGCCGGAATTGGCGTATTCTTCCCCAAAAGCTGACAGGTCGCAGTAACCCAGGACATTGAGCCTGTGGTTCACCGATACCACTACAACCTGTCCTTCTTTACACATATTTTCCCCTTCGTAGGCAATGTGCTCGATGGCGGAGCCTGCAAAAAAGCCGCCGCCGTGGAGCCATACCATGACAGGGCGCTTTTCGCCGTCAAGTCCCGGCGTCCAGATATTCAGATTCTGGCAGTCTTCGTTCATCACCCAATACCGGTGGGGAACCAAAAGCTCTCCGTTTGGCTTTTCCATGTCCATAAGAGGACACACGTAGCCGAAGCTGGTGGTTTCCAGCACTCCCTCCCATGGTTCTACAGGTTCCGGCGCGTGGAACCTTTTGGCCTTCGCGTAGGGAACGCCCTTAAAAATGAACATGTCATCGTAAAAATAGCCGCGGATGCGTCCTTTGTCAGTTTGCACTATCGCGGTTTTGTCATTGTAAATAAATTTTTTCCCCATTTAAAATCCTCCTGTGAAATTTTCTTTATTATCACTTATTTTATTCCATACAGGGGAGATTGTAAAGATTGAGAAACCGGCTTTCCCATTGCTCCAGGACGAGAGGGGAGGCTTTTAGTATATGCATGGATAACAGCTTGAATTTTATACGTTTCCGCGGTATGATGTTACCATTATGAACATTCACGTACCGCTTCGGCATAATGAAAGCAGGGAAACGGCATATACGCTGAAAGCTGCCAGTGAAAGAAAGGAAGAGAAAGAGAATGAAGGTTGCAGTCACTTACGAAAATGGAAATGTATTCCCACATTTTGGGCATACGGAGCAGTTCAAAGTTTACGATATTGAAGATGGAAAAATTGCGGGGGCACAGGTGATAGACACAAACGGAAGCGGGCATGGCGCCCTGGCAGAGCTGTTGTCCGAATATAAAGTAGATACGCTGATCTGCGGAGGGATTGGGGCCGGAGCGCAGGCGGCCCTGGCACAGGCAGGTATCCGTCTTTATGGCGGTGTGTCCGGCAGTGCAGATGAAGCGGTGGACGCGCTGATTGCAGGAAAACTTGCATATGATCCTGATGTCCACTGTGACCATCATGGCCATGATCATCATGGAGAAGGGCATTATTGCGGGGAGGATAAGCATGGTTGCCAGGGAAATGGATGACCAGAGGGCTGTATGAATACCTTATTTTCATTTTTGCATTACATTGGAATAGACGATATTTTTGGAATAATATCTCTGGTTGGCCTGGCCAGCTTTCTGGTCAGGCGATTTGTGCTGCATAAATCACCTGTGCCCTCAAGTACTTTTGGAAAGGTATCTCCGGAGCTCTTAAGGGAATGTGTCGCCCTTCTTCAAAAGAAGGATAAGGGGGATTATGGAGAGTACACGGCTCCTGAGGAGATTTTGACCATATTGAAAGCCAATCCCTGCAATATGGACTGCCTGAAGGATCTTCTGTGCGATATCTGTGCCCATGTTGGGATCGACGGGGATTTCATTGAGCTGATCGTGGAGGATGAGCCGCTGCCTGACCGGGCAGGTGAGATTTCCACGGATCTGGCCTTTACTACCATCCGGCTGGATATCAAGCCTCACCACACCGTGGACGCGGTGGTTGCGGTGCTTGCCCATGAAACGATGCATCTTCACCTGTACTATGAGGGAATTCGGTTCAGCGATACCTGGAAAAACGAGATTCTCACGGATACGGCGGCAGTTTACTGCGGTTTTGGAGAATATATTTACAGGGGCTATGCCGTCATGCAGGGAGAATTTGCGCTCTCCTATCAGAAGGTGGGATATATCCGCCAGGAGGATGTGAGGTATATTCAGGAACTGATGAAGGAACAGGGGGATGAAGGAGACACTGCGTGAGACGTTGCATGAGACGCATATTAAGGAGATTCCCGAACTGAAAATTCATTGAAGAACAACTTCCTGCCGGGAACCGTTGACATTGTTTTGGACGGCCAGCGGATTTGAATGCAATGTTTCAGGGACAGAGCTGTGGGTTTTGGTGGAAGTGACCTACGACACCTTTGAGCTCTGGTTCAGCTACACCATCAACGGGGACTGGATCGGCAGGCAGATGCTTACCCGGAGACAGCATTACCTCGGGGGAGGGACTGTTTGGGGCAAAGCAGGAAGAGGACTGGATACCGATGTTCTTTTCCGCCCTGAAAAGTTACAGCTATCTGACCGCCCAAAAGCTGGATGCCGAATACCGTGTATTTTCCCAGAGCGGGTGGGGGATACACAGCGGATGGGATAACAATGTAAATCATGCTATCCCCAGGTATTACAGGCAGATCTGCGGCCTGATGCCTGGCAGCAGAAATGAGAGTTATGGAGGCAGTAAGCCTCATGACTTTGGCACATGGCAGCCGGATTTCGTGATTGTCAATCTGGGGACCAACGATGCCAGCGCTTTTGAATAGCCGGCATGGGTGGATGAGTCCACGGGAATTTCTCACAAGATGCATAAAAATCCAGATGGTTCTTATAATAAAGAAGACATGGGAAAGCTCCAGAAGGAGCTTAAGGATTTCCTGCGTACCCTGCGGGAATGCAATCCCAGGGCGAAGATCGTCTGGTGCTATGGAATGTTGGATACACCCTTAGAACCCGAAATCTGTCAGGCAATTTCCCGGTATGAGGAGGAGACAGGCGACCATAAGGTTTCTTATCTGCAGTTGCCTGCCGCAAGCGAACAGACCATCGGGGCAAGAGAGCATCCCGGCTATCTGTGCCATAAGCAGGCAGCGCAGATACTTGCGGAATATATCGGGCAGTTAAGGGATGAAAAATGATAGAAAGGCGGATTACAAAAATGAGAATTGGAATGGGCTATGACGTACACAGACTCACAGAAGGAAGGAAGCTGGTGATGGGCGGGGTGGAAATCCCTTATGAAAAGGGACTTCTTGGCCATTCGGACGCGGATGTGCTCCTTCACGCCATCATGGACGCCCTTTTGGGAGCGGCGGCCCTTGGGGATATCGGAAAGCATTTCCCGGACACGGACCCGGCTTACAAGGGAGTCTCGTCCGTAAAGCTTCTGGAGCATGTAGGGGCTTTGCTGGAAGAAAATCTTTTTCTGATCGAAAATATTGATGCAACCATCATTGCCCAGGCGCCTAAAATGCGTCCTCATATTGACGCCATGCGGGAGAATATCGCACAGGCTCTTGGAATTACCGTAGAGCAGGTAAATGTAAAAGCCACTACAGAGGAAGGGCTTGGCTTTACCGGAGCAGGGGAAGGAATTTCAGCCCAGGCAATCTGTCTGCTCACAAGCCCGGTGAGCCTTGGGAGCGAGGACGTGACAGCCCGGGGATGCGGCGGATGCGGAGGGTGCGGTTTATAAAGACGGTTTAATCAATCCAATAGACAGGTATATGTAAAAAGGAGAGTCGGGTTATGAAGGAGAGATTTATGAAAAAGGCAGCTATTTTATTTTTGTCGGCAATGATGATCACTGTTTTGTCCGGATGCGGCGGAAAGGATGATTCCCAGACAGAACAGGGCGGCGCAGAGTCCCAATATGCCCGGGCACTGGACGTGCTGAGCGAGGTGGTGAAGGTCTATGGAGAGGACGAGCTGTTTTCCATGTACGGGGGGAATCAGGAAAGTGCGGTGATGGATGCGCCAGGGGAATTTGACATCAGCAAAACAGAGGAACTGGAAAACGTATATGGACTTCCGGCGGAACAGAACTCTGAGATTGAGGATGCCGCGACCATGGTGCATATGATGAATGCCAACATTTTTACCGGAGCGGCTTACCGTATGAAGGACGGTGCGGATATGGACGCCTTTGCGGATTCGGTGAAATCCTGCATTCTGGCGAAGCAATGGATATGCGGCCAGCCTGATACGCTGGTAATCATAAACGTGGATGGCAGATATGTCATAACGGCTTTTGGAGAAGCCGGGATTATTGAGGATTTCAAAACAAATGCCTTGTCCGCCCTTGACGGCGCTCAGGTGATTACAGAAACGCCGATTGTGTAAGTGCCATGCTGTTTTCAAGTATTCCGTTTTTATACTATTTTTTGCCGCTGACCATCGGCTTGTATTTTGCCGTTCCCAAAAGATTTAAAAATTCGGTTCTCCTTCTGGCAAGCCTTGTATTTTACGGGTGGGGAGAGCCGAAGTATATTCTGCTGATGGGATTGTCGGTTTTATCAGGGTACGGATTTGGGCTGTTGGTGGAAAAATACAGGAAAAAAAGTGCCGGAAGGATTCTCTGCGGGATCTCCGTCAGCGTGAGCCTTTCTTTTTTGCTTTACTTTAAATATGCGGATTTCTTCATTGGAAATTTCAATGCGGTGACGAGGATATTGAAATTTTCAGAGATTTCGCCCCTTCGTCTGGCTCTGCCCATCGGTATCAGTTTTTACACGTTTCAGATCATCAGCTATACGGTGGACGTGTACCGCGGGGAGAGAGCGCAAAAGAACCTGATTTATTTATCGGCTTATATTGCCATGTTCCCCCAACTGATCGCAGGGCCGATTGTGCGGTATCATGAGATTGCAGATCAGCTCAGGGACAGGGAGCATTCCTTAAGCGGGGCGGCTTATGGAATACGACGGTTTGTGATTGGTCTGGCAAAAAAGATACTGATTGCCAATCAATTGGGGGAGCTGTGCAGCGTGTTTCGTGCCTCGGGAGAAAAGTCGGTGCTGTTTTACTGGATGTATGCCATTGCTTTTTGCCTGCATATTTATTTTGACTTTTCGGGGTACAGTGATATGGCTATCGGGTTAGGGAGAGTATTTGGGTTCCGCTTTCCGGAGAATTTCAATTACCCTTATATCTCCGCCAGTATTACAGAGTTCTGGCGCAGGTGGCATATTTCCCTGGGAAGTTGGTTTCGGGATTATGTTTATATCCCTCTGGGAGGAAATCGCAGGGGGCGTGGAAGGCAGCTTGTCAATATTCTGCTCGTGTGGATGCTGACCGGTTTTTGGCATGGGGCGGCGTGGAATTTTATTTTATGGGGGCTGGTTTTTGCCGTGCTCCTTATGGCGGAAAAACTCTGGCTCCTGAAAAGGCTGGAGGGCAGTCGGTTTTTTGCCCGGATTTATACTTTATTTTTTGTGATGATCAGCTTTGTGATCTTCCATGCGGAAAATCCGGGACAGGCGTTTTCTGACATAGCCGGACTTTTCGGGGCAGGGGGGATTCCCCTTGTTTCAGCCGAAGCCATCTATTACCTGAGAAGCTTCGGCATTGTATTCCTGGCCGGAGGGATTGGGGCGACACCGGCTTTTTGCGGCTTGCTAAGGAAAGCTTCTGAAAATCCGGCAGGCGGCAGGGCGCTAAACCTGATGGAACCTGTGGCCCTTGCCTTGCTTCTTTTGGTTATGACGGCTTATCTGGTGGATGGGTCTTTTAATCCTTTTTTGTATTTTCGGTTTTGAGGAGACTTTTCTGATGAGTACGAAGAAGAAAGATTTTGCGCTCTGCGTGATGTTTGGGCTTTTGCTTGCCGTAGGCTTTTGTCTCTGTCTGTTTTTGCCGAAGGATAAGTACTCGGAAAGTGAGCGTCGGATGCTTTCGCCGATGCCGGACTTTTCTGCACAGGGGGTGTGGAGCGGCCGTTTTATGTCTGATTTTGAAGACTATGCGGTGGATACCTTTCCCTTCCGGGATTTTCTTCGCAGCGTCAAAGCCCTGACGGCGTCCTGTGTTTTTGGGCGGCAGGATAATAACGGACTTTATATGGAAAAAGGCTTTCTGGCCTCCATGGAATATCCCATGGACGGGGCTTCTCTTGAGCGGGCGTCGTCGCGGTTCCGCTATATCTGCGAAAAATATCTGACAGATGAAACCCAGGTTTATCTCAGTGTGATTCCGGATAAGAACTGTTTTCTGGCGAAGGAGAGCGGGCATTTGTCCATGGATTACGGGGAGTTTGAAGAGCGGATGGAGGAGCTCTCTGACTTCGCGGAATATATTTCCATATCTGATTTGCTGGAGAGGGACGACTACTATAAAACAGATACCCATTGGCGGCAGGAAAAGATCATGGACGTGGCACAGCGGCTGGCACAGGCAATGGGTGCCTCGCTCTCACAGGACTATGATCTCTGCGAGCTGGCGCAGAATTTCTATGGCGTGTACTATGGGCAGGCGGCGCTGCCAGCCGAGCCGGACAGGCTCAGGTATGTGACAGGGGAGGCCATCCGGAATTGCCTGGTATATGACTGGCAGAATCAAAGGGAAATTCCGGTTTACAATACACTGATTTTTGAGGAATCGGGAATGGATGAAAAAAAGGCTGCGGTGAGAGATCCTTACGATTTGTTCCTGTCGGGTTCCTTATCCCTGATCACTATCAGGAACCCGAACGCACAGACGGACAAAAGGCTTGTCCTGTTCCGGGATTCCTTCGGGTCGAGCATCGCGCCCCTGCTGGTCAGCGGGTATTCGCAGATTGACTTGGTGGATATCCGTTACATCCATCCGGATTATCTGGGGCAGTTCATTGACTTTGAGGGATGCGATGTGTTGTTTTTGTACAGTACGCTTGTGCTCAACCACAGCGATACCATCAAATAGAAATTCCGCTGGCGGCGGAGACCGGACTTTCGCAGGCAACACTGGATGACATCTGCGTTGGAAAAGTGAAACTCATGACCTTGACGCATACAAGAAAGGATTGGAAATATGAAAATTCCGGTTGACAAATTTCCTCCTTTTGAATATGCTGATACTATAAATGTTTTTATTTTTTTCTGATCGTGATATAAAGCAAATGCGGAGAACGGAGAGAGTATATTATCGGTATCTGTCCAGAGAGGGAATGTCAGCGGCTGAAAGCATTCCTGCAGATGAATAATAGAAGTGCATCCGGGAGCAGGTTCTTTGAAGGGCAATGCATATGTCTGCAAAGTCTGGTAGCAGGACACGTGATTCACACGTTACGTGAAGGAAACAGTCTGACAGATACAGGCGCTCTGGCAGCGCTTATCCGGAACTGTTTCTGATGAGTGGAGGCCAAAAGCCTCTAATAGAGTGGAACCGCGGATAACTTCGTCTCTTAATGAGGGACGGAGTTTTTTGTTACAATATTTATTACACCGATCAGACGAAGGAGCAATTGTGGGAGTGATTAAAAATCTAAAGGAAGAGATAGCGATTATCAGACAAAGGGATCCGGCTATCCACTCCTCCATGGAAGTTTTTTTGTATCCCAGCTTTAAGGTAATGCTGCATTATCGGCTGGCCCATAAGCTGTATCTGAAAAAGCATTATTTTTGGGCGAGATGGGTTTCCCAGCGGGGAGTGAGGAAAACAGGCATTGAGATTCATCCCGGCGCGCAGATCGGAAAGGGTTTTTTCATTGACCATGGGAATGGCGTTATTATCGGAGAGACTGCTATCATCGGTGACAACGTGACTCTGTATCAGGGGGTGACTCTTGGCGGAACAGGAAAGGAGCAGGGGAAAAGGCATCCCACCATCGGCAACAATGTAATGATCAGTGCGGGCGCCAAGGTGCTTGGTTCCTTTACCATAGGGGATAACTCCAAGATCGGAGCGGGAAGCGTGGTGCTCGAGGAAGTGCCGCCTAATTCTACGGTAGTGGGCGTGCCGGGGCGGGTGGTGAAGCGCAATAATATGGCGCTGCCTCAGGAGGATTTAGATCAGGTTAACCTGCCCGATCCGATCAAGGAGGATTTAAATATCCTGCATCATGCCAACACGGAGCTCACCAACTCTCTGATTGATCTGGACAGAGAACTGCGGGAGATGAAGAACAAATGCAGAAAAGGGGAAAAATGTCAGGAGTGCCCCAATAATAAGGAATAGGAGAACGGTTAATATGAAAATTTACAACACGCTTTCAGGAAAAAAGGAAGAATTCAGGCCCCTGGAGGAGGGCAAGGTGAAAATGTATGTGTGCGGGCCCACCGTATACAACCTGATCCATATCGGAAATGCCCGCCCCATGATTTTGTTTGACACCGTGCGACGGTATATGGAATACAAGGGCTATGAGGTAAACTATGTGTCCAATTTTACCGATGTAGATGACAAGATCATCAAGAAAGCAATGGAAGAGGGAGTGGATGCTTCCGTGATCTCCGAGCGCTATATTGCCGAGTGCAAAAAAGACATGGAGGCAATGAACGTAAAGCCGGCCACCGTTCATCCCAAGGCCACAGAGGAAATCGGTGGTATGCTGGAGATGATAAATACTCTGATCGAAAAGGGCCATGCCTACAGGGCGGAAGACGGAACGGTTTATTTCCGTACCAGAAGCTTTAAGGGCTACGGAAAGCTTTCCCATAAAAACCTGGATGATCTTCAGGGAGGGAACCGCTCTCTTCTGGTGACGGGTGAGGATCAAAAGGAGGATCCCCTGGACTTTGTCCTCTGGAAGCCCAAAAAAGAAGGAGAGCCCTACTGGGAGTCTCCCTGGTGCCAAGGCCGTCCGGGATGGCACATCGAGTGCTCGGTGATGAGCAAAAAGTATCTTGGGGAGGAGATCGATATCCATGCCGGAGGTGAGGATCTGGTATTTCCTCACCATGAAAATGAGATCGCTCAGTCGGAGGCCGCCAATGAAAAGCCCTTTGCGAGATACTGGATGCACAATGCCTTTTTAAATATCAATAACCATAAAATGTCCAAGTCTCTGGGAAACTTTTTTACGGTGAGGGATGTCAGCGAGAAGTATGATCTCCAGATACTGCGCTTTTTCATGCTTTCGGCTCATTACAGAAGCCCCTTAAACTTTAGCGAAGAGTTGATGGAAGCGGCGGGCAATGGCTATGATAGGATTGTAAACGGAGTCAGCAATTTAAATTATTTGCTGGAAACGGGTAAATCTGATAAAATGAGTGAAGAGGAACAGGCGCTGGTGAAGGAGGCGGAGGGTTATGCAGCCAAATTCGAGGAAGCCATGGAGGATGACTTTAACACGGCGGATGCCCTGGCGGCGATTTTCGAGCTGGTAAAATTTGCCAATTCCCATGCAAATGCCGGGAGGAGCAGAGAGTTCCTTGAGGGTATTAAAGAAGAAATCCTGACACTTTCCGGTATCTGCGGCCTGATCGTCGAGAAAAAGCCGGAGCTTCTGGACGAGGATATTGAGGCGCTGATCAAAGAACGGCAGGAGGCAAGAAAGGCGAAAAATTTCAGCCGCGCCGATGAGATCAGAAATGAGCTGTTTGACAAGGGGATTATCTTGGAGGATACACGAGAAGGGGTTAAATGGAAGAGAGCATAAGTTTACTGAAAATGATTAAAGAGAGCTTTGCATTAAAAGAGGTGGATATCAGGACATATTCACCTCTTACGCTTGCCTATATCGGAGATGCGGTCTATGACCTGATCTTTCGCACGGCAGTGGTGCAAAGGGGCAATACCTCGGCACATAAGCTCCATATCCAGACCACGCAGTATGTGAAGGCGCCCGCCCAGGCCCGCCTGGCGGAAGCCATCATGGAGGAATTATCTGAGGAGGAGCTTGCAGTGTATAAAAGGGGAAAAAATGCAAAACCTTATACTATGGCAAAAAATGCCACTATCGGAGAATACAAAAGGGCAACCGGATTAGAGGCGCTGACAGGATATTTGTATCTGACAGATCAGATGGAGAGAGCGCTTGAACTGATACAGACCGGCCTGGACAGGACAGAGCAGGCTTTCTCTTAAGTGGGGTCAGTTTGGAAAACTTACCAATATTGAAATTAATACCCGCCTCTGGCGGACACGGGGTGTAAGATGAAAGAACAAAAGCTGGAAAAGAAGCAGAAAGAGGATTCCCTCAAGGAAGAATCCTTCAAAAAAGAATCCTTCCTTGAGGAATCCCTTATCGAAGGAAGGAATGCAGTTACCGAAGCTCTGCGCTCCGGACGTCCGATAGATCGAATTTATATTCAGGACGGCATTCAGGACGGCCCGGTTTTGACGATCAAGCGGGAGGCAAGGAAACGGGAGCTGGTGATTAAATATGTGGCCAGGGAGCGTCTTGACCAGATGTCAGAGACCGGAAGGCATCAGGGGGTGATTGCCTCTGCGGCGGCTTACGAATACGGAACGGTTGAGGAAATGCTGCAGTCGGCAGAGGAAAAAGGAGAAGCGCCTTTTCTTTTCCTTTTGGATAATATTGAAGATCCCCACAATCTGGGAGCCATTATCCGGACGGCCAACCTCTCTGGCGCCCACGGGGTTATCATCCCCAAAAACCGCGCGGCAGGGCTGACTGCCGTGGTAGCTAAGGCATCTGCGGGAGCGCTGAATTATACGCCGGTTGCCAAAGTCACCAATCTGGCCCGAACCATTGAGGAGCTTAAGGAAAAGGGGCTTTGGTTCGTGTGCGCGGATATGGAAGGCACTCTCATGTATGATCTGAATCTGACAGGCCCCATCGGCCTGGTAATAGGAAATGAAGGGGAAGGCGTGGGCAGGCTGGTAAAGGATAAATGCGATATGACTGCCGCCATTCCCATGAAGGGAAATATCGATTCTCTGAATGCCTCCGTTGCCGCCGGAGTGCTCGGATATGAGATTGTGCGGCAGAGATTGAAATTAACATAAGGATAGTTATGGGAAAGATAAACAGGGTTTTGCTGATGCTGATTGCCATGGGAGCGATTATGCTTACCGCGGTGGGAGTTGACAGAGGCATGCAGTATTTTGAAGATCAGAGGCTGGAAGCGGAAAGACTGGCGAGATATGAACAGGCCTATGCGGATGTTGCGGATATAGAAATGACCATCAGCCAGTTGGCCCGGGATCAGAAGGCAATTGAGGCATATTTGGAGGAGCACAGAGAATTCTTTGATGAGGTGGAAGAGATCGCAGCAGAGAGCGCGGACCTGCTTTTGGAAGAAAGAGAGCAAGACGCTTCTGACGGGATGAAGGGCGGCCTTGGCGATGATATGGATGTTTCCGGTAACGGGACAGGCAGTGTTTCGTCAGATGAGCTGGGGGGTGTTTCCGGAAATGGCACAGGCAGTGTCTCAGATAATGGTATATGGGGAACTTCTGGTAATGGTCTGGGAGACGTTTCCGCCAATGGAATTTTCCAGGTATCCGGCAACGAGATGTGGAATGCGACCGGAGATTATATATGGGATGCGGATGAGAATGTCTGGCGGAATGTTTCCGGAAATATCATAGACCCATTTGCGCTGAGTAAAGATATGGCAGAGTCTGATGCTTCCGATGTGAAAGAGCAGGACAAAGAAGAAAAGGAACTGACACTTTTGGAACGGCGCAAAATTCGCGGCTCTTACATGGAAACACGGATGCAGAATAAGTCAGACCAGGAACTGATCGCTCAAAGACCGGTGGACTTCTCGGAAGTTTCCATTGCCTGTCTGGGAGACAGCATAACGGAAGCGGCGAATTTAAGCGGCCAGGAGAATTACAGGCAATATGCCTATCCGGCCAGACTTAAGGAGCAGTTAGGAGCCAGGAATGTGACCAATCTTGGGATTGGCGGCTCGTCCATCGGAAGGTATTGGGAAAATGCCTTTGTGGACAGATACAGAGAAATACCGCAGGATACGGATCTAATTCTTGTGATGGGAGGCACCAACGACGGCTTTTGCATGAACCAGGAAGAACTGGGCACCTTTCAGGAACGCAAGGCGAGAACCTTTATCGGGGATTTGGACGAACTGCTTCGGGGACTTAAGGAAAATTACCCGGAAGCCAGAATCGTGCTTATAACGCCCCTTCCCAATGTGCTTCACGATATTCTAAGAAAGGAAAGGGATTACCTTCTGCCCCAGAGCACCATTGTAAATACCATGAAAGCGCTGGCTGAGGAACACGGGATAGAGGTAATTGACCTTTATAATTCCAATATACTGGATACCCATGATGCCGCAGTGATCTATAATTATATGCCGGACGGCGTACACTGTAATCCTGACGGCTATACCCTGCTTGCGGAGCATATTGCGGCGGAGCTGATTCGTTTGTATCAGGGGGAGCAAATGGCGGGTTGAACCTTTTTTCTGCCTGTGTTATACTGCACCTATAGAGAAAGGAGATGAGAAAATGCATATCAGAAAAATCCTTATGGCGGCGACGGCAGGGCTGGCGATGTCAATGCTCGTGGCGCTTCCGGCTTCTGCACACGGTCATCATTACCAGAGCAGGACAGATACCGCATATCCTGTCTGTACATTTGAGGATTGTACAGAGGAAGGGTGTCATCTTCATGACGGGGAATATTATTGTGGCTATGACCATGAGGATGGCTACTGCGACGGTTCCTGCAGACCTGTCAGGCGCGCAGCGTCGGTGCATAGGGCTGGCAGAGGACACGGGTGCCATTAAAGGATGAAACGGCAGAAAGACAGGCAGCGTTGAATTACGCTGTCTGTTTGTCTTAAAAAGAAGGCGGGGAAAGGAGCCTATGGGAAAACGGTTTAATACGACAGGAATATGCTATCCGGATGAACATTATATGGTTAATATGCGGGAACGTCTTAAGGAGATTGAAGTTATGGTGGCTGCAGGTGAGTATTTTACCATCAACAGAGCCAGGCAATATGGCAAAACCACACTTCTTAATCTGCTGGAAGAAGAGCTCTCAGCAGAGTATACTGTTTTTTTCATCAGTTTCGAGGGGATGGGGAATGACGCGTATGCGTCTGAAGCTGTTTTTTGTCAGAGCATCTGCCGGCTTTTATCTCGAATGCTTTTTTATAGGAATACAGAGGAAATACCTCCGGCGATGGCAGAGCAGTTAAATCAGATGGTTACTGCGGGGACAGATATGATCGGTTTGTCCGACTTTTTTTCAGAAATCTGTGGGCAGGCGGCAAGGCGGGTGGTGTTCATCATTGACGAAGTGGATCAGGCAAGTGACAAAGAGGTGTTTTTGGCTTTTCTTGGGATGCTCCGGGACAAGTATTTGAAAAGAAAAAAACAGCCCACGTTTCAAACTGTCATTTTAGCCAGCGTATATGATATTAAGAATTTGAAGCTGAAAGTACGGCCTGAATCAGAGCATCACTATAACAGTCCATGGAATATAGCCTGTGATTTCAGGATTGATATGAATTTCTCCATAAAAGATATTGAGGAAATGCTGGGGGAATATGAGCAGGATCATCATACCGGAATGAATGTCAGTGAAATTGCAAAGCTGATTTTTGATTATACTTCGGGATATCCGTTTCTCGTGTCCCGTCTCTGTAAAATTGTGGATGAAAGAATTTCCGCCCTGGAAATGTTTTCAGAAAATACAGCCTGGACGCATATGGGGATTGTGGAAGCGGTAAAAGACCTTCTGGCCGAATCCAATACGCTGTTTGATGATATGATAAAAAAGACGGAGGACTTTCCAGAACTGAAAAAGATGCTTTATGCTGTTTTATTCCGCGGAGAGATCATACCGTTCAATTCTGACTACTATGTGTTAAATATTGGTATTCTATTTGGTTTCCTGAAAAATAAAGATGGCATAGTAGTGGTGTCAAACCGGATTTTTGAAACTAGATTCTATAATCTGTTTTTGGCGGAAGAAGTATTGGACAGTAAAATATATAAGGTGGGAGCGTTTGACAAAAATCTCTTTATCCAGGATGGGCAGCTCGATATGGAGCTGATTTTGGAGAAATTTACGGAAGCTTTTACGGATATTTATTCTGACACAGATGAGACATTTCTGGAAGAAAACGGACGTCGTTTTTTCCTGCTTTATCTTAAGCCGATTATCAATGGCGTGGGAAGTTATTATATCGAAGCCAGGACAAGAGACATGGGACGGACCGATGTGATTATTGATTACAGGGGAAAACAGTATATCTGCGAACTCAAAATATGGCGCGGTGATGCGTATCACAGGCGCGGAGAGCGGCAGTTGATGGAATATCTTGACAGCTACCGTTTGACGGTAGGGTATATGCTCAGCTTCAACTTTAATAAAAACAAACAGGTTGGTGTCAGAAAAATACAGATAGGCGATAAATTATTGATAGAAGCAGTAGTCTGATGGCGTTATCCGTTGTTAACATAAGGATGTCTGGCGAAGCCTGGCATCCGTTTTTTTACAATTTGGACAGACGGTGCTTTTGCGGATAAAGGTTTACACATATGATGATAAATAATCTATACCATATATTAAATTAGAGAATATTTTATCGAAATGGAGCCTTTTATCAGGAAGATACATTTGTTAACATTTATACAAGCGAGATAATATCTGATGCGGCATTAGACATTTTGCATAAGACCGGGGAGAGATGCTGCAGATAAGTATCTTATGTAAATTTTGAGGAGGGTAATCTAATGGCAAAGAAAGAAAAAACAAACAGCAATCCAGCGTCAACCGACGGTATTTCCTACCGCAGGGTAAAAACATGGCAGATAGCCCTTGCGATGATGCAGGCCGCATCCGGCGCCTGTTTCATGATGGGCATTGGTTATGTCAGCTATGCCGCTAATCTTGGATTTGGAATTTCCATGATTCTCGCAGGAACCCTGATGACTGCCGCCAGAATTTTTGACGGCGTAACCGACCCGATTCTTTCATTTATCATAGACAGGGTGAATACCAGATTCGGAAAAATCCGCCTGTTCCTGATTATAGGATGGATAATTGAAGCTCTTTCTCTGAAAATGTTGTACGACTGGTGCTGTGGCAAAGGACATTCCATAGCGATATTTATCCTGATTTATTTCGTTTATTATATTGGCTACACCTGCAACAATATGGCGTCGCAAATGATAGGGCCGGTTATGACAAATGACCCCAGGCAGCGGCCTATGGTAAACGTATTTAGTGTTATATATAATTATGTTGTAAGTATAGTGCTTTCGATAGCGGTTGCGATGGTTTGGCTTCCTAAATATGGAAATACCTATACGCTGGAACTTCTCGCTGACATATCCACTTTGACCGTCGCTTTATCCGCCTTTTTCAGCGTCCTGGCTATCATAGGCATTACGCCGATAGACAAGCCGGAAAATTTCACTGTCAAGTCAACAGACAATCAAGACAAGGTAAAGCCAAAGGATATGCTGAATTTAATTAAGTCCAATAAGGCACTATGCTGCTTTATATGTGCCGCCACTTCAGACAAGCTTGCGATGCAGATTGCCGGACAGTCCATTATCAGCACAATTCTTTATGGGATTATTATTGGAAATATGGGGTTAGGCGCTATTATAAATATCATAGGCATAGTGCCGATATTTATATGCGCTGTCATAGGCGGTAAGTACACTGGAAAGCATGGAAGCAAAGAATCAGTTGTATTTTGGACCAAAGTGAGCATAGCCCTGAATGGACTGCTGGTCGTATTTATAGTCTGCACAGGAAATTTATCTATAAGAGAGCATGGGCTGTTATTAGTGGTATTTGCCCTGCTGACAATGCTTGCCAACGGAATGCGCATCACTGTCAGTACGGCTACATCGACAATGCTTGCAGATGTGATTGACTATGAAGCCTCCGTAAGTGGCAAATTCATGCCAGGCATCATATCGGGAGTGTACAGCTTTATCGATAAGCTGGTATCTTCTTTTGGAGCCTTAATAGCAACGGGTTGTGTGGCAATAATAGGCTACAAGGATACAATACCGCAGCCGTCAGACCCTAAGACATGGACAATTATTCTCGCAGGCTGCTTTATTGTATATGTGATTCCCATACTCGGGTGGGTGACGACATTGGTCGCAATGAAATTCACGCCTATCTCTAAAGAATATATGGTTGAGGTGCAGAAGACCATAGCGAAGAACAAAGAGCAGGTAGAATAAAAATTATACATACACAATTATGCCGCTTACTGCCGAGAGCACAATAAGCATAATCGGAGATAGGCCGGGTTTGCTTATTTTTCTTGCCCCGAAATATATTGAGGACAGAAATACCGTCAAAATGACCGCTTTCATATTGATGGAAAGGTCATTCACAGAAAAAAAGCAGTTTTTCAGAATCATAAATGCGCCTGTGGCAAGGACAATCCCCACGATACAGGGCTTCAGCCCCCGTAAAGCGGCCTGCACATACGGGTTTGTCAGTACGGTTTTCAACAATTCCATGACGAGCAGGATTATGATAAACGCCGGAAGGACAACGGCGAATGTGGCGATAACAGAACCGGGCAGACCGGCCCGGGAGCTTCCCACGTAGGTTGCCAGGTTCACCATAATTGGCCCCGGCGTGCTTTCGCTGACGGCGATGATGTAGGTCAGCATTTCATCGTCCAGCCATCCGTAGGATAAAACCACGTCCCGAATAAGCGGAAGCGCCCCGTAGGCCCCACCGAAAGCAAA
>ERZ808046.680-NODE-680-length-23339-cov-4.485986_pt1 | contig 23339 bp, 26 predicted proteins | sample MGYA00380196_ERZ808046 | MGnify/ENA primary metagenome ERZ808046 (study PRJEB31490, sample SAMN06133421) | mouse gut metagenome | isolation source: Z6_2 | host: mice | place: China: Chengdu | collected 2015-05 ...
CGGAGAATACCGTGACGCATCTGTATGCGTGGGGAACAAAGGATAAGTGTGCAGTACTTAAGAAAGATGTCACGACAGGCACGCTGTTCGATACCGTCACGATGGCAAGGATCGTAGAAGACCAGGGGCTGGAGCAGACCCGTCCGGAAATCGTGATCAATGCATACGGCATCCAGACAAGCTATCTGGATGGCAGCAAGGACTCTCCGGCAGACGTATGGAGCATCCTGAGCAAACAGGCGCCGGGTACGGAGACCGATGAAGCGGAAGACCCGAAAACCGATGTGAAGGAAGGCAACCAGCCCAAAGAGCAGGAACCATCAGCCGGCGAGGGAGACGCAGCAGAAGACAGAGTGACAGAAGAGGCAGAGGAAGAACTGGATGCAGCAGCTTAACAGAAAGGAAGCGGTCTTATGAAAAAGAAGAAATTAGTCACATTCCTGACCAGCCTTTCCGTTTTACTGGGCCTCGGTGGGGCGACCGTCCTTGCGATGGCGGAAACCTCCGTGACCAATCATCTCTCGACAGGGATCGTCGATATCGAATTGGAAGAGTACCAGATGGAAGACGGGAAGGAAATCCCCTATGAAGACCCGGAGGACGTCCTGCCGGGACAGGTGATCTCGAAGATCCCGAGGATCGTCAACAAAGGGAACGACAGCTATGTCCGAGTGAAGCTGGATCTGGAAAAGACAGGGGAATCATTGGAAGTCCAAGGGATCCCGGAGGGCTGGACAGAGGGGCAGGACGGATATCTGTATTATACAGAAACCGTAAAAACGGATGAGCAGGTGGACGTATTCCGGCAGGTGAAGATACCGGAAACCTATTCCAAGGAAGAGGAGGGGAAAGCGATTGAACTGAAGATCACGGCGGATGCCATCCAGAGCAGGAACTTCACGCCGGATTTTGATGCGGAGTCCCCATGGGGAGAGGTGGAGATACAGGAATGCATCAAGGAAGGCCAGTACGATGTGCGGTCATTCAAGTCGGCAGAGGACCAGAACTTACAGGTCGTATATCAGGGGGATGCCGGGAAGCTGGTCTCTTCCCCGGATGACTTCTTTGCAGATTTCCCGGTCATGCTGCCGGGAGATTCTTACGAAGACAGTGCAGAACTGAAAAACAGCGGCAATTCCCCAATCCCACTGTATTTCAGGAGCGAGGCGCCGGAAGATGCAACGGAACTGCTGGAAAAAGTGCAGCTCATGGTTTCCACGGAAATCAATGGCGTTGAAAAGACGGTCTATGAGGGCGCATTGAAAGCGGACGCCTTGAAGGAAGACATCCTCTTAGGGGATATCCCGGGGAATGCTTCCGGGAAGTTCACGTTCCGCCTGACCGTCCCTCCGGAACTGGACAACCAGTATACCGTGCTGGCAGACTCGGTACGCTGGATCTTCTCAACGGAGCCCATCGGGGAAACCATGACCCCGGTGCAGACAGGGGACCTAAGGAAAACGGGCGGATTCCTCCTGCTTTCAGGAATCACGGCAGGAATCGGGGCATGGCTCGTGGTCCGGAAAGGAAGACGGGATGAAGAGAGCAGCGCAGGCCGCATTTGATTCTGCCGTGGGGATCCTGGCTGTGCTGGCAGTCGGGCTGGCTATCCTCTGGATAAGGGGAATCCAGCCGCTCATAGTAATATCCGGTTCCATGGAGCCGGAAATCCGTGTGGGAAGCGTATGCCTTGCGGATACGGGAGTCTCCTTCGGAGAGATACGGATAGGGGACGTCATCGTCTACCGCCTGAATGATGATACGCTTGTCACGCACCGCGTGATCGATAAGACGGAAGAGGGGCTGGAAACGAAGGGAGACGCCAACGACGTCTCTGACGGGATCGCGGCAACACCCGAGAACCTGTACGGCCGGGTGGTCGCTACCATCCTGTATCTGGGGTACTGCATCATGTTCCTCAAGATACCGGCCGTGCGGATTACCGCAGGGGCAGGGCTGAGCCTGCTCTACCTACTGACAATGATTACGGAAGAAACTGAAACAAAAAAACCTCGGGAGGACAAGATATGAACAAGAAACGAAGAATTTTAGCTGTCCTGCTGGCTGTCCTGACATTGACGTTAGGAACTGGGCTGACGATGGCATATCTGGCAGACGGGGATACAAAGACGAACCCATTTTCCATTGCGGTGAACACCATCGTGCCGGAGGAAGAGTTCGAAACCCCGGTACCGGGACAGAAGACGGTGAAGTCGCCAAGGGCAGTGAACACCGGGACTACAGACTGCTACGTACGTGGGAAGGTCCTGTTGACGGACAGCCGTGCAGAGGAATACATCAGCTATTACACGCACCTTAATGAAGGCATGAATACCGGAAGCTGGACGGTTGCGGCGGACGGATGGATGTACCATGAACAGGCAGTCCGTCCGGGCGGGAAGACGGAACCGGTCTTCACGCATATCCAATTGAGCAGCCGGATTCCGGATGAAATACGGGACGTGGCAATAGACGTGGTGTTCGAGTCCGTGCAGTCGCATGGGTCTGACAGCGCACAGGAAGCATTCAAGGCAATCGAAGGGAACAGGTAGGAGGATTGGTTATGGGAAAGATGAAGAGGATCATGGGAATCCTGCTTGCAGCCGCCTTGCTGGTATCGGCAGCGCCGGCAGACGTATCCGCAGCGGACCTGACGCTCCGTGGGAACGGAGGGAAGGCACAGGAAACGGAAGCGGAGAAGAAAGATACGGAAGGAAGCAAGGAAGGGAAACAGGAAGAAGGGCAGGAGAAAAATGACAGCAGCAGACAGAAGGAGGAGCAGAAAGAAGAACAGAAACAGAATACAGAAACAGAAAAAGAGGGAGAGGAGGACAATAAGAAGCAGCCGGGAACGGAATCCGGAACCGGGAAGGAGGGCATCCGGATATCGGAGGACGGCTCTTTTTTGAAAAACGGGAAAAAAGAGTACGGTTCGCCGGAGGATGAACCATATGATTTCACAGGCGTGGTCCCCAATGATGAGGAACCGGGGGATTACGACCGGTATGCATACGACCCGATGGAAAAGGAACCCATGCTGATGGGGATAGAGACGCAGACCGGGCTTACTGCGGACATCGCGAAACGGGTGGAATGGACGGACAAGAGCAACGGGGACGGAAAAGTGACGCTGATGTACAAAAGCAATTCCGGCTCCTATTCCGGTTCAGTCGATATGAACGTGGTGCTGGTCCAGGACAAGTCCGGTTCCATGGATCCGAATTACGGGTTCAATATCGCACTCATGCAGCACAGTCTGGACATCGGCAGTGCATCGCACTGGTATTATCCATGTCGGAACACGGAGGGCTGGACGGAGTCCTCGGCCGACTGCGTAGGTACGGATTACAGGAATGGATTGAACACGGAACCGAACCAGATGTTCGATTACGGCATGTGGACGACGGAGATGACCTTCAACAGCCCGACACAGGATGTGAACGGGCTGTATTTCTACCAGATGATCCAGGATGACGCCAACTCCCCGGGCTTACGTGCCGGGCAGATGGTGCATGGGAACAACCTGTACAACATCAGCAGCACGGACCTGCACTGCTATAAGATGCTGTCCGGGAGGGACGAGGCGCTGTCCTATCTGGCGGCGGGGCGCCGTGTCATCCGGTGCTCGGACTGGGTGAATATGCTTTCTAAGCATTTTACTGATGAAAAGTATTTCCTTGACATGTCCCAGATCTATAGCTTCAACGGGAAGACGCTGCTGCGCACCTGTGACGATTATGCGGAAAGCACGGAAGCCTCGCGGCTTGCAAAATCCCAGTGGTTCATGGACAAGATCTTAAAGGACATCCAGCGGCTCAACCCCAATAACAAGGTCGCATACGTGCCGTTCTGGGGGGACGTGCCTGACAATGGATCCTGGCACAATGCCAGTTCCAATGGTTCTACGGATAACCTGTACGATGATACCTATGCAGGAAGCATATCTTACAAACCGGGCGTAGGCTACATGGGCTTCACGTCCGACTGGGATGCGGTCAAGAGACAGGTCGACAACCCGTTCACATACGGCGGCACGAACTGGTCAAGGGCATTCCAGAAGGCCATCGACATCCTGGATTGCAGGAATGCGGATGACAAGAAGAAACCGACGCTGGTGCTCTTCCTAACGGACGGGATGCCCCAGGGAACGAGCGGCAATCCGACAGACGTGGATAATCCGTACATCAATGGTGTGGACCAGATCCGGACGTTGAAGGGGATGGATGGCGTGCAGGTCTATGCATGCGGCGTCGGGATCAACCAGCAGGATCATTCACTGAGAGCCAGGATCAATAACCTTGATTCCAAAGGAAGGGCGGAGTTTGCCCAGTATGTCAGTGGTTTTGACAGACTATACAGCAACATCCTGAACCGGTTGAACGAGGACTTCTACGTACCGATCAAAGGTCAGGACGCCTTCTATACGGACCAGCTATCGGGACCGTTCACGCTGGACGAATCCAAGCTGGATAAAAGCTGGAAGGTCCTGGCTTCCCCGGGATCCGGCATGACGAAGGGCGTGCCGACCAGCGTCTATAATGCGGTGAAGAACGATGGGAACATCAAGCATGTGTATGTACGCAGCACGAAGACGGTGTACTGGCATATCGGGACCATGACGGACGGCGGGTACTCGGCAGCGGGCCATCAGCACAGCTTCCAGATCAAGTATTCCGGATATGGGACGTCCACGGACGGTGCGGACAAGGCAGCCGCAGCCAATACGGCGCAGAAGCTGACCTATACGTCATCGGCAAATACGAACCAGCTGAAGAGCGTGGACTTAAGCACCCCGAGCCTCGTGTTCAACCGCGATCCGCTGCCGGCCATCACCATCAACAAGACGGTGGACGGCTCTTCCTTCACCAGCGACCAGACGTACCGCTTCGCATACTGTAAATCCAAGCAGAGCGGGAAGGTCGTGGACCGGGCGGGGACGGCAACGGTCACGGTGAAGAAGGGGCAGACAAGCGGAAGTGCGGTGGTTTCCAACGTACAGCCGGGAACGTATTATGTATATGAGATCGATGCCAATGATAACATCATCAGCTCACAGGTGGGTACCGCAGTTGTCTCCATGACCCCGGCAATCACCACGAAGGCGAAGTCCGGCTCCATTCCGGCATCCGTGACCACATCGGACGGCACGGCGATGGACAATAACAATAACCATCTGAAGATCACGCGTAAGAATGCCGCCGTGGACTTCACGAACCATTATGTGAAGGTGGACGTCATGAAGGCGTGGGATGATTCCGGTTCATCCAGACGTCCCGCATCCGTTACCGTGAACCTGCTGAAGAACGGAACGAAGGCAAGCTCCAAAACGGTTTCTGCAGCACAGGGCTGGAAGTGTACCTTTGAGAACCTGGATAAATACGATGCATCCGGAAAGGAGATATCCTATACGGTCACGGAGGATGCGGTCAAAGATTACAAGGAGAAGATCGAATACACGAAAGCAGCCAAGTCAATCGGGGCGAAGATCACCAATACATTGATGGTGGCGGACCTGACGGTCGAAAAGACCATCCCGGCGGATGCGGACACCATCTGGTGGGACCATGGGGAACCGACCTTCATGGTGAAGGTATCCGGCAAGGGGCTGGACGGAAAAAGCCATACGTTCTACCATACGTTCGTATTCACGGAAGAATATGTCAAAACGCACGCAAAGGACGGCAGGGTCACGATGTCCCATACCTTTAAAGATATCCCCAACAGTACGGATTATCTGTGTGAAGAACTCTGCGTCAGCAGATGGCGGCTCACGGGCATAGAGGGAAATGGAAATAATGTGACCGTGACAAAGGGAACGACACCATCCGGGGCGGAGCTGTTTGCGACACATGCCAATGCAGATGTAAAGGCAAGACCAGAGGGGACGGCAGTAACATTCACGAACACAAAAGATGATTACCAGTGGCTGAACCACGTGACATCGGTACACAATGTGATTAAGGAAACAACAGAATAACGGGTAAAAAACGGCTTCCAAAAGGGGCCGTTTTCTCCCCTAAAAGCATGGGAAAATATTGAAATTTAAGCACGGAAAGGGTATATTATGAAGAAAAATAACAAAGATGTCCTTCCGGAAACTGCTGTTTTGGAGGAAGAGGTGAAGAGGGCTTTTAACCCTGATGCTGAGGATATCCTGTGGTTCGGCTTAAAGAAAGGCGATGAGCATTTCAAGATTGGATTGTCAGATATTCTTATGTGTCTGAAGTTTGCGGAAGAGCATGGCGAAGTGCCTGAACTGCCATCTATGTGGTGGGTGCGGTTATCCAATCTGTATCCGAAGCTGGATGTATTCCTGAAGGATTAGGAAGGTACAAAATTATGCATAGGTTTAAACTTTCTCAGGGAAATGGCAAGCTATATGATATAACAAAAAGGAACTTTGAAGAACTGACGAATAAGAAGAAGCCGTATATGCTGACAGGCAAGGATGGCCAAACAAGATGTTTTGGGATCTGCCCTGCTTGTGATAACCCTATTCAGTTAATTGGACTGTACAAGAAACTGGAGAATACGGACAGACCTTACGGCAGGCACTATAACAGGGATGCTGTTATATTTCTGTACGGCAGAGCCTGTTTACGGAAAGCTGGTGCGTAAGGAAAGTCCTTTATATGAAATGATTGAGAACTGCAGCGATGCAGTGTTAGAGCGATATGGAAAGGGTCCATGCTATCGCATAGATAAGGCGGGTAAATGGCTTGATCTTGACTATTCTTTTATTCTGCATGAAAGACGTATTGTGGATGATGAGGTGCAGGAAGAAATCCGTTTACGTTTGTCTTCTTTGGACAAAAATCGCCTGCCGGTATGCATATCGGAAACTGTTTTAAATATAAACGAGTACAGGTTCCCTAATCTGATGCATTCCCAAAAAGCTGCGAATTACAGGAACGATAGATTGTTGAAAATTGCGGCCCGCCTGATGCCGGACTTAACTGCATAATATTAAATGATCTCTCGGAATTCTGAGTGATTATCGTCGGAAGAGCTGGCATTGGGCTTTAAAAAATGAATATTACCCGAAAAGAATAAAAATGGATATGAGAGTATCCGGGGAGGGTAAAAAGGGGGAACCTAAAGGAACCTAGATTTCTGTTTCCGGGCATGGTAAGATATAATTGTAAAAGTGAATACAGAGGAAAGCATAATGATCATAGTGTAAATGATGAAAAGCAACGTTAGTTGCGAACTCGAGCTGTTATGGCTGAATAGTTACAAATTAACAACAAAAGGAAGAATGTACCGAAATTCGGTACGTCAATGAGGAACCGTCAGCAGGCGGTTCCTTTTTTGATACGAAAGAACAATCTGGAAGGAGGGTCCGTATGAAGATGGAATCCCGGGGACCGCCCCAATGACGGATCGGAGAAGGGGAATCAAAAGCCTGTTGAAAAAGGCAGGTCTGGAAAGGAGCAGAATGAAAAAGATAGTCGTATGCATCAGCCTGCTGGCGCTTGGCATTGCATGTCATGCCGGAGCACGCTTTTTCCTGCAGAAAGGAACAGAAGAACGTCTGGAAATACAGGGACGGCAGAGACAGGAGGCAGGACAGGGGATACAAAATGAGGAACAGGAAATGCGGCCTGAGGACGGGGAGCAGGAAATGCAGGCTGAGGGCAAAGGAACAGCCGTACAGGAAGTGGTTCCGGACGTACCGGTACCGAAGACCGGGGAGGACCATAGGATGATTCATCATGTATTCCGGTCCGTACTGGCGCTTACCGTGATGGCGTACATAATCCGGTTCCGATGGAGGCACAGAAAAATATAGGCTGTCCATCAGCTGACAGCACAAAATGGAAAGAAGGAGGAGAAACAACCGAATGGAAACACAGATGGAAACCAGAGATCCGGAAACGTTCCTTAAGAAACTGCAGCAGATTTCAAAGGAGCGGGAAAAGGAATTCCAGATGCGGGAGGAGGCGTATCTGGAGAAGAACGCGCAGCTCCAGAAACTATTGAAGTCCGTCACACAGCAGAAAGGGGAGCTGGAAAAGCAGCGTGGGGAACTGGAGCGGAAAGGACGGGAGATCCGGGAAATGCAGGAACGCATGGAAGGCCGGGAAGCCGGACTCCGCAAGGCGGAAGAGGAGCTGAGGCAGAGACAGGAACAGACGGATCGGAAAGAGCAGGAACTGTACATGAAATACAATCTGGAGATCGAGAATGCCCGGAATGAGGACATGAAGCTGAAACGGATGGTCTCGGAATATGAGTACAAACTCTCCCTTTTGGACAACGGCCTGATGCAGGACATCCAGGAAATCCAGAAAGGGCCGGCAGCCGATCCGTCAGAGTACATACCCGTCCCAGACCATGAAGCGGCTATGGAAGCCCTGCGGGCGCAGATAAAGGAGCTGGAAGCGGACAAAGAGGCATTGGAAAAGCAGGTGGAAGGACTGGAAACGGAGAGAATCGGACTGCTCAAGAACATCATGGACAAGGGGGTGGAGACGGATGCACGGATACGGGATAGGGAAGAGGATCCGTCTGTGGAAAAGACAGGGGAGAGGCAGGAAGAACTGACGGCGGAAGTCTTGAAAAATTACCTGATAAAAAATGAAAAAAGGTTCTCGGACGTACGGATCCATCACTCTGATGAAGGGGAACAGCTCCATGCAAGACAGGGAGGGCTCCAGTACCGGTTCCTGTTCTCCAGGCCGGCGACATTCGACATCTTCGCTTTCCGGAAGAACAGTTCACGGCTGAGGAAGATACTTGAAACCTGCAACATGAAGCATCCGGGGGTGCAGTTCCGGTATGACGGTCAGGAAGGGGCGGCGTATGCCAGCGGATTCTTTACAAATGACATCGCCCCCTACGACCTGATGTCGAAAGTGGAAGAAATCGGTGACTGCTTCAATCAGGAATAGGGGGGAACGGCATGGGATATCATTTGGCAGGCATACTGCTGGCCTCCGTCTCAGGAATCTGCCTGATGGGGGCCATCCTCAGCTTATTAAAGCCTATCTGGCAGAGTGGGCCGCTGTACAGACGGAAGCTTCCCAGCAAAGGATACGAAGCGGATTTTTTGCAAGCGATAACGGCTGCTTATGAGGCGGCGGGCGACATCAGGGGCATGCTCCTGGTGCTTGAGGGGCGGTGGAGGAAAGGGGTCCCGGGGAAAAGGATCCCGGCCGCACTGGCATATCTGGAAACGAGCAGATACCGCGACTACGAGACGACGCTGTACTATCTGTCCGACCAGACGGAGGAGTGCAACAAGGTGCTGGAAGGAATATTGGAGCGCGAGGTCAGGAAGCAGAAAGGGCTGGCCCTAAAAAACGAAATCGAAGAATAAAGAACGACACCCGGAAGAGGTGTTTTTTTGTTGCGGAAAAATAAAAGAGCATGTACCGGGATCCGGTACGGAGAGGAGAGAATATGAAACGGAGCAATTGGAAAAGAAAGGCATTGATCTTTGCGGGAGGCGCAACCGGCGTCATCGTCGGCACCGTAGCGGCCGCAGTGGTGAACGGCATATATCCGCAGGCTGCGGGGCTGGCTTTTTTCGGAGGGATCGCACTTGGCGCCATGACGGTTGTCGGGATCGGTGCAAAAATCGGCATAGGGAGGGACTAAGGACATGCATGACAGAAAAGAGATCAAGAAGATGAGCGGTGGAAAAGCAGCCTGGAAAATACAGAAAAAAAATAAGGGAAGGAAAAGCACGAGGCTGGGAAACGCAGCAGCAGCCTCTCTGGTGCTGGCAATCTTGTTCTGCCTGCCGGTATGCGCGGCACCGGCAGACCCTACTGCCATCATCCAGAGCGGTTTTGACGTCATTTATGGGATCATCGCAGCAATCGTTTCTGCTTTGGGAAGCATTTTCCTGCTCTGGGGACTGTTTGAATGGACGCAGTCGCTGAATACCCAGGACGGGGCGGCACAGTCCATCGCATTCAAGCGGATCGCAAGCGGGCTTGTGGCAATACTTGGACCCCAGCTGATCCCGATCATCCAGTCAGCCATAGGCGCATAAAGGAGAGGGGAAAGATGTTTGACGAAATAAAGGAAATCCTGTTTTACGGCCCGTCCTTCGCATTGTCAAAGGTGGTATGGGACTGGATCATGGGGCTCTGTACGGGGATTATCACGGCCACGCCGCAGGAGTTCTCACCCGCCGCATGGGAATATGTGACGGAGACCTTATATCCATGGGCCCTTGCGATCGGGACCGCCTGCGTGAACCTGTTCTTCATCATCAATTTCTTGAAAGCCGTTTCCAATTTCAAGGAGAACATCACGTTAGAGCTGTGCATCGAGGCATTGATACGGCTTGTGGCGGTGAATGTCCTGCTGCATGCGGGGGTCCTCATAGTAAGGGCGGTCTTCACGATGGCGTCGCTGCTGGCCGGACAGGTGCTCAGTTTCAATACCCCGGATCTGTTCACGGGAGAGATGGACCACGGCTCGAAGCTGTTCTGGCTGCTGTTCGGATATGGGTACTTCCTTGTCTCAGCGGTCTGTGGGGTCATCATTTTCTTAACGCTGTACGGCAGATACATCAAACTGTATCTGCTGCTGCTGTTCTATCCGATCGCGATGTCGGCAGTGGCGGGCGGAAGGGGGATCGAATCCAGCGCCTATGCATGGATCAGGACGTTCTTATCGAATACCTTGGAAGTCGTCGTGATAGCCCTTGTCATGTCGGTGGCAGGATATATCATCAGGGGCGTGAACCTGCCGGATGCAGGGATCGAGGGGACATGGGATGGATTCGCGGAGGCAATGAAGTCCCTGCTGTACATGATACTGATGGCATCCTCGGTAAAGGGTGCGTCGGCGCTGATGAACAAGGCATTCAATCTGTGATGGAAAGAAGGGATAGGACAGTTGAAGATCGATATGAATAAAGACTTTGAACAGGAGTTCAGATCGACGGTATGGAAAGGCCTGGGAGGCAGGGAACTGCTTTTCGGCGGCCTTGCGCTCACCGCAGCAATCCTGAGCGCGGTTGTGATCTGGCTGGCGGCGGGAATCCCGGCCAGCCTGTGTATTTATCTAAGCATCCCGGTGATGGTCCCGTTCCTGCTGCTTGGATTCTACAGATACCAGGGAGCGGGAGCCGGGGAGCTGGTCAGGGAGCTCCGGTATCTGCACGCCACAAGGAAGCTGCCTTATGAGGCAGAGGAGCGTACAGGCAAGGAACGTATATTCACGATGGCGCGCCAATGCCATGATCGGAGAAAGGAGAGAAAATAAATGGCGGTATTCAACGGGAACCGGGCGTTCAGCGCCCGGAAAGCAAAGTCGCTTCCGGTTGTCAAGGTCCCGAAAAACGTGCGGCAGGCCCTGAACGTGGACCGGGCTTACAGGAACGGCATCTTTAAGCTGGAACCCAAACGGAGGGAGGCATTGTTTGACAGGACCTATGTATTTGAGGACGTGAATTATATCAACAAGAACAAGAGCGAACAGAAATCATTTCTGGTGGATCTGATGTTATGGCTGAATTCCATGGATGTGGACTTCAAGATCACGCTGGCGAACGAGTACCAGAGCATGGAGGACTTCCTGGCATCCATCCGCTCAGAGAAGAATCAGGATGGATATCCGGATGTCGCAGAAGGAATCCGGCATTGGCAGGAAGAGAACATGGAGGAGGTCAACCCAAGCATCACGACGCTGCGCTATCTGACGGTCACCTGCATCGCAGATACGGAGGAAAGCGCGAGGGTGTACCTGAACGCGATGGAAAATACGATCTTTGAAGCGTTCAGCGGCTGGGGAAGCCGCATTGAAAAGCTGGACGGGGAGGAGCGGCTCCGGGTGCTGCATTCCATCATCCAGCCGGGGAAACCGGAGGAACAGGAGTTCCTTTCATCCCTGGAGGGGAAGCGGGACTGGAAAAACGACCTGGTTCCCAGAAGCATTGAGCAGCATAAGAATTATATGGTCATGGGAGACGCCTATGTCACGGTGTTGTTCGGGGCGAAGTACCGCAAGACCATAGATTCCGACACCTTCATCCGGAGCCTCAGCAACCTTGCCTATCCATCCGTAGTGACAATGGATTTCGCACCCGTGGGGGTAGAGCTTATCAATGACAAGTTGAGCGCAGCCCAGATGAACAATGACAGGGAGATCGCAGAAGAGATGGAACAGAAGCAGAAGGCAAGGCAGGCGGCCGTACAGCCTTCCTATCCGAAGAAAAAGCGGCAGAAAGAGATCGAGAGATACATCGACATGGTGAATGACAATGACGAGAACGGCTTCTTCCTAAACCTGCTGGTGATCCTGACGGCTCCTGATGAGGACACGCTGGCGAAACGGTTCGAGGAAGTCAAAGCCCTTGGGAAAAAGGAGGGCTGCCTGTTCGAGACCTGTGATTTCAAACAGCTAAAAGCATGGAATACGGCGCTGCCCATCGGAGGCAGGCAGGTGGACTACATGAGGTTCTTCCTGACCTCGTCCTTGGTCGCATTCCAGCCCTACCATGCCCAGGACATCATCGAGCCGGGGGGATATATGCTGGGGATCAATAAGACGACCAAACGGTTCATCGTTGCGGACAGGAAGAAGCTGCCGAACCCGCACGGGATCTTCATCGGATACAGCGGATCCGGAAAAAGCATGCTGATGAAACTGACGGAGGTATCGCAGACGTTGCTAGCGACCGACGATGACATCATGGTCCTTGACCCACAGAATGAATTCGAGGATATCTGCCGACAGTATGGCGGCGCATATTTTAACCTGACCCCGGGATGCGGAATCTATCTCAATGGTTTCGAGGTGTCCCAGGAAGTGTTTTCCGGCAGCGGGGAGATAAAGAAAGAGTTCATCGCAAAACAGACGGAATATGCAAAGAGCATCTGCGGGGCGGCGATGCGGAACATTCATGTGACGCAGGAACATGACTCCGTCGTGAGCCGATGCACGGAGCGGATGTTCGAGGCCGTGTTCGCACAGAAAAGGCTGAAGAAGCAGCCCACGCTCATCTGGCTGCGGGAAGAGATAGGAAGGGAACTGGAGAAGATCGATAACCAGCATGACGCGGATATCATCCGGCCGATCTACAACTGCCTGGAAGAATATACGGAAGGGTCCTGCGACATGCTCGCACACCCGTCCAATATCCGCATTGACAACCGGTTCGTGGGATTCGGCCTTGCGAACGTGCCCGAGAATAACTGGGAAGCGGTCATGGTGACCATCCTCCATTATCTTTCATCAAGGATGGATTACAATAAAAAATCACAGAGGGCGACCCATCTGATCGTGGACGAGACGCAGATCGTCTCAAAGAAACCGGGATCCGCATTGATGCTCAACAATGCGGTCATCACGTTCCGGAAATTCGGCGGCATCGTCACGATGGCGATGCAGAACGTGACGGCGGCGCTGGCAAATCCGATCCTTGTCGAGCTGTTCCAGAACTGTAAGTATAAATGCTTCATGGACCAGGGAGGGGTGGACGCACAGAGCCTGTCGGCGATCCAGGAATTAAGCGCGAAAGAATTCCGGGCATTGGAATCCGGAAAACCGGGAGAGGGCATCATCGTATGGAACAATAAAGTCGTATTGTTCAATGCCAGGATCCGGAAGGACAATCCGCTTTATGAGAAATATACGACCAACTTCCATGAAGAGGCGCTCCGGAGGAAGGAGACGGCAGAGGGAACGGCCCGAACCTTTCCGGGGCAAAGGAAGGCATCCGGTGCCGATGGGAAAGGCAAGGGGGAAAAGGAGCTGTATGGATCCGTGCAGCAGCTGGCAAGCCTGTCGGCAGTCAGCGCACAGGACGTGATGGAGATACTGCAGTTAAGCAAGGAAGAGGCGGAAGGGCTTCTGAAAGACATGCTGAAGAAAAGAATGCTCGTAACGGAGGGCAGTGAAAGGTACCGGGTGATGTAGATGCGGATCAACGAGACACAGGAAAAAGAATTAAGCGTCATTGAAAGAACCGTTTCAAGAGCGAAGAACGGCATCCGGCTCGCAAGGCAGGATCTTGAAACCCTGAGCATGGGGAACGGTCCATCCGAGGCGCAGGAAGAGGAAGAAGATGCGCCGGCAAGGTATCTGTCAGACCGGCAGTTACGGGAATGGCGCCGACTTTCCGTATCGGATAGGCAGAGGTTCATAAAGGAAGGAACAGAGGAAGCAGAAAGGGAAGCCTTAAAAGAAGGAGGGGATGACAGGGACGAAAGCATATGGATAGAAGAGGAAAAGGATGGAATTGCAAAGCCGGCATATCCACGTAAAGGGAATCAGGAAAAAAGCCGGCATGTGGATCCATGGAACCCATATGAAAGCATACAGGGCGGCAGGTCTTCGGGCCATGTACCAGAACGGACAGGGCTGCGGACGGTGGGAGACGCCATGGCGGAGACGGCTGCGGAACTTCCTTCAGGAGCTGCAAAGGTGGGAGCGGCCGCCGCATTCACTACGGGAGCGGAAACGTCTGCGGCATTCGCTTCAAGGGCGGCGGCGGGAGGGGCGGGCCTCGTCCTGAGGACGGGGAAGAAAACGGCAGAGAAGTTCAAAGAATATCTGGAATCCCATGCCGCAGCCGGGGAACAGGCGATCCAGCAGGCGAGGGACCATCTGGAGGATGCGAAGGCACGGAACCAGCAGACCCGTTCCCTTCCGGCATCCGTAAGGTATGCCAGTGCGGCGGCAACGGCCGTGGTACTGAATGCGGCAAGCATCTTGGTGCAGATGGCAACGACATTCTTGATCGCGCTGGCTTCCGTATCGATCGCGGCGCTCGTCCCTCTTCTGATCGTGACCGTCTTCATTGCCGTCCTGCTGGCCATCGCCCAGCAGGACGCGGCGGCAGGATACGGCCTTCCAAAATTCATCACGTCAGATATGATGGAAGCATTCTTCGAAGTCCAGGAGGAGACGGGCGTTCCGGTATCAAGCGGAATCGCGCAGGTCATCACGGAGTCCGGATTCGGGCTGTATGGACCATATGGCGGATCGGGGGAAGGACTGTCACAGCTGGCATATGATTACAAGAACCTGTTCGGGATCAAATATTTTCCGGGAGACCGGTATGCGGCCGGTGCGGTAGATATGACCACGGGCGAACAGACGGAGGCGGGGGAAGACTACATGGTCCTTGCAGGATTCTCCGTGTACCCGGATTATGCATCGTGCATCCGGCAGAGGGCATGGATGCTTTCCAAAGAACCTTACGCAGGCAAGGTGGAGGGATACCTGAATCCATGTGACGGGACATATACGAAAGAGCAGGCGGCCGGGTTCATGGATGGGATCCGGCAGGCAGGATGGGCAACGGACATTTCTTACGTGGAGACATGCGTAAAACACATGGACCGCTATGATCTTTACCGTTTTGACAACATGACTTTCGAGGAATACCAGTCAGGAGCAGGCGGCGGGGATTATGATGGGAACGTGACGCCCACCATGCAGCGGATTGCGGAAGGTGCGGAAAAAAACCTTAGCCTGTATCCCTGCACGCCCGACATGTGCGCGGCATGGGTCACGGGAGTCTATCAGGCAGCCGGGGCGCAGACCATACCGTGGGGGAATGCGATAGACATGTGGAACACATACAAAGGGACAGGTTCCGTCAGCATGGAGAACATCCCGCCGGGTGCCATCGTCTGCGGAAGCGGATCGGGGTACATGGGCGCCTTGTACGGACACGTCGGAATCTATATCGGAAACGGCATGGTGGCGAATAACGTGGGGCATCATTCCATCGAGACATTGGAAAACTGGTGCTCGTGGCAGACGGCAGACTGCCAGGGACATGTGGGATGGATCGGCTGGGTCTATCCAGGCGGAATCCCGACAGAATAGGAGAGGATGATTATGAGAAAAATAATGGTAAGTGTTTTGGGCGCGGCGATACTATCGGCGGCCATACTGACCGGATGTTCCGCGATCCGGAAAGGGGAAGGGGACAAAACCAAGGCAGAGACGGTCCAGGAGCAGCCAGAAAAAAATTCCCAGGAAGGCTCGAAGGAAGATATGGGAACCGTGGCAGACGGAGAAGAAAAACATGAGGAGGGCAGGGAAGAAGAACAGGATCGGGAAGAGAAGCGGGAAGAAAAGCAAGACCAGGAAGAGGAGCCGGCAATCCGCTTATCAGGATTATCGGAAGAGGCTCTCTCGGTCATGGGCTGCACACAGAAAGAACTGGCAGAGGCATTAAAAGAGTGGACGGAGGAAAACGGATATTCAAGCGCCGCAGGCGCTGAGTTTTATGACCCGATGTGGATCCGGTTCGGCGAAGGACGGTACAGCATGGACTGCCGCTTGGCAATCGGGAGCGAAGGGAACGGCGTTTCTGAAAATGCAGGGAGCATCGTCTTGACACTGGATGTGTTCAAGGGAAAAAAACAGATCCGGTTCCATCAGTGAGAATGGCAGGAGGGCATATGGATTGAACGAAGTAAGGGAGAGATTGCGGTTTGAATATGAACGGTTCTATATGGACTGCCTGCGGCAGAGCAAGGCGGGAATCTTTTCAAGAAGCAGGGAAATTGAAATAAAAAAATGTCTGGTGGCAGCTTTAAAAGGGCAGATCGCAGAAGGGGGCGGGCAACAGGAGAAGCTGCTTGCGCTGGACAACATCTTAGAGAGCGCATACCGTTATGTGGAGGACTATCAGGCTGCGGGAACAAGCGTGGAAACATTGGCCGCAGAGTGGCTGGAGAAACTCCCGCTTAAGATAAAAGCATAAGATGCGGACCGCCCCATGCGGGATGCGCAGGTGCGGTTTCCATGCCGCATGCGGATAAGAAAGGGGGTATTAGGGGGACTTCCCCTAACAAGACTGGGCGCTATGTATATACATAGTGCGTATCTTGCCAAATCCCCTTGGGGATTTGGAATACAGTTACAATACATTTCTCTCAGGCGGCGCAATACGTTTGCAATACTCTGAGAAATACATCTGCAATACGGCATGGAATACGATAGCAATACACGGAAATACATCTGCAATACGGTGTGGAATACGATAGCAATACATGGAAATACATCTGCAATACGGTGTGGAATACGATAGCAATACATGGAAATACATCTGCAATACGGTGTGGAATACGTTTGCAATACACCGAAGAAACCGTATTCCACTCTGCAACACATGAAAACATAAGGGAAAAACAAAGCATCTGCCAGGGAGGCGGGTGCTTATTTTCTGCCCGGAAAGGGAGGGAAGGCAATGAAAAAGATTTCAAAAACCTACAGACTTTCAGAGGCTGCCTTGGAGGCGATCGAGGGAAGGGACAGGATGAAATACCGGACGGCAAATGAATTTGTTGAACAGAAGATCTTGGAAGGAAGGGAGGAGGCAGATGTCAGGCGGGTGCTAGATGAATTACATATTTTAAAAAAGGAAATCGGGGAAATCAAGTCACGCCTGCCTGATGGAAACCGGAACCCGATGACAGAAAGATCCGGGGATTATGGCCTGCCGAATTTTTGAATCTTAGAAAATTTTTTGAGGAAAGGCAAGGAAGGAGAAACAGGAAATGACTTTGCAGGAACAGCTGGAAAGGATCGATACCGATCTGAAAAGGAATGAGGAAAGAAAGAGGGAACTACAGGAGAAGCGTAAGAAGGTCTTAGGTGAAATCGAACTGGAGAACGCAAAAAAAGCGGCAGAAAAAAATCAGAAGATCGTGGAAGTGATCAGCGAAAGCTTTGGGGAAGTGACGGAAGAAAATCTGGAACTGTTCATGAGGGTCATGAGCGAGCAGTCCGGAAACCTGCAGCGGAGAAAGGAGCAGCTCCAGCGTGAAGGATAAATAAGATCCCAACAGGAGAACAGGAATCCGGAAAAGAAAGAAGGCGAGGAAACTGATCGAGCGGAACAGAATGTTTATTATGAGGTGGAGACCGGATGAATACGAGACGCTGTGCAGGCAGGCGGCGCAGGACCCGGACTGCCATTACCGGAACGGGCAGGGAAACCTTTCTGCCTATATCCGGAAATGCGTCCTTTTCCATGATAGGAAAACGCAGGGGGAAAGAATTGAAAAAGAACTGCGTAACATGGTATTCCAGATCCGGAAGGTGGGCGTCAATATCAATCAGGCGACAAAGAAGATCAATTCCGGCTTTGGCACTGCCGAGTCGGCGGCGGCTTTGGAAAACGGCTTGGAAGAGATCCGGGGGAAATTAGAAACCCTGCTGCGGGTTTTGGAGGGACAGTATGGCGGTGACGAAGATTCTGAACATTAAGGAGGGTTCCAAGGGAAGCGGAAGGCATCTCTCAAACGCAATCCGGTACATCATGAATCCGGAAAAGACAAAAGAGCATGCGCTGGTCGGCGGGAATGCGGGAAGCGAGCCGGACGAAGCGTACCGCACCATGATTGACACGAAGATGGCATGGGGGAAAACAGGCGGACGTCAGGGATATCACATGGTGATAAGCTGGAAGCCGGGAGATGCGGACGCGGAGAAAGCATATCAAGTGCTGAGGGAATTCTGCGAGGAATATCTGGGGGAGGATTATGATTATGTGTTTGCCGTGCATGACGATCGGGAACATGTGCACGGGCATATCATCTTCAATTCCGTGAACCGTATGGACGGCTATAAGTACCGATATGAAAATGGGGACTGGGAAAAATATATCCAGCCGGTAACGGACCGGATCTGTGAGAGGAATGGGCTGAAGAAATTAGAGTATGACAGGAAGGCAAGGATAGGGAAGTCCTATGCGGAGTGGAACGCAGAAAACCGGAATTGGAAGACGATCATCCGGGCGGATATCGACTATGCGGTCTCACAGTCAGATACATACGGAGATTTTTTAGACATCCTCAGGGAACTCGGTTACGAACTGAAAAGCGGGCGCTCCAGAACAGACGGGGAGGTCCTTTCCTTAAAAGCCCCGGGACAGAAACGGGCATGGAGGACGAAAGCATCCTCGCTGGGTGAGCGGTATACATTATCTGCAATCCGACAGAGGATAGGGATGGAAACAAAGAAGTATTCCATCCCGAAACCACCCCGGATCAGACGGTGCCGGTTCCATGCGCCTGCCAGGCAGGAATCTTATCTGTCGCGCTATCAGGTGCGGAAAATCCGGGAGTTCCACAGGACGCAGAACCGGTTCGCCAAGAATCCATTCACAATAGACCAGGTCCAGGTCCGGAAGAACCTGCTGGAGATCGACCGCCTGTATGAAGATTGCAAGTACCTGCTGCGGATGCAGATCCAAAACGAAGGGCAGCTGGAGAAGAGGGAAGAGGAACTGCAGAAAATGGAGCAGCGGATAAAGGAAAGCCAGAAGGTCAGGTACCAGATGGAAGGGGATCCTGTTTATCGGGAATACCGGGAACTGCAATATGAATTGGAACGGATCCCCGTATGGGATGACCGTTTTGAAGAGGTGCTGGACCGGATGGAAGCATTGGAAAAAGATTTGCCAATGGATGCCGGACGGACCGCTTCCGAATTCCGTAATGCGAAAGAGCAATTATCATCCATCAGGCAGGAAAAAAGAATCATCCGGCATATCAAAAAGAAGGATGCTGACAGCTTACCTGCCATACCGGCAAGGATAGAAAAGCGGGCCGGGAAGATCCTGCGTCAGGACAACGGATGGATTCCGAGAAGATAAGGAGGTGGACAGAGTGGAAGAGCAAAAAGATGCCAGAAAGAAAGTGCTGGAACATCAGCTTGCCATCGCAAAATCCATGAAAGTGGACGAGGACACGATAGAAGTACTGGCAAAAGTAGAAGAATGGCAGATCAGGGAGATGCTGTATGTCTGCGCACTGGATGGGATGGGTACAGACCAGATCAAGAAGCTTGCGGAGGATAAGGCAAGCGTGCTGCAGATCAAAAAGGCGCAATTGGATTTCTACATGGAGAAATGCGTGCAGACGGATCCGCTGCAAAGGAATCTGGAGTCGTTGGAGCAAGAGGTCAAGAGGGTCTGCAAGGAGAGCCGGGACGTCAGGAACAGTATCGAAGCGGGACTGGATGAAGCATTGAAAAAACAGGCTGCGGCGCAGGAAGAGGCAATCCGGTCAAAGGATCAGGTGATAGAGATATTGCAGTCCCAGATGAAAGAACTGCAATGCAGAAATCAGGCGCTGCAGGATGCCATGGGCGGACAGGCACATGGGAAAGATGCCGTACGGGGATATCAGGAATTGCCGGCTGCCCGTGAGGAAGCTTCCTTCCCGGATTCCGGAACGGAAGATTCAAGGCACAGCGTTTCCGAAGGGCAGGGAACCGGATCCGGAAGAGAGGAGGATGACGGGAGCGTACGGGAAAAGACGGGGCATGGGATAAGGGGCCTCTGGCCGGCAGACAGAATCAAGGGGATATTCTGCAGCCATAAGAAGAAAGCGTACACAAGCCGGTTTGTTGAAAGGTACTTGAAAGACGGGAACCTGTCAGAAGAGCAGAAGGATTATCTGCTGGAATGCTTAGAGGAAGGCGTGCCCCTTGACGTGATTGAGAAAATCGCAGTCCCCGGGATTCCTGTGGAAACGATGGAACGCCTCCGGAGGCTGCAGGGGGCTACATAAGGGAGGGATAAGGATGCAGGACATACAGGCAGAAATGCATTTATCAAAACGTAAGGATGACGGTGTCTTGGCATATGGCTTCGTCACCGTTGACAAGCTGATACGGTTCCCCGTACAGATGAGAAAGTACCGGGACCAGAACAACGAAGAAAAATCATTCCTAAGCTTCCCGCGCCGGCAGACGAAAGAAGGGGGCTGGGAAGACGTGGTACATCCGGATCCAGAGATGCGCGCCGCCATAACAGAAGCCGTGGGGGAAGCAATCAAAGAAGAGGTGGCGAAGGATATATATATGCCGGAGATTGATTCTGTCGAAGTCACGCCCCTTAAGAGGCCGGCTTCCCATGGGTCGGTTTACATCTGCGGAGTGGCTACGGTGAGAGTAGGCGGGCTTACAATCAAAGGGATCACGGTCAAGCAGGGGGAAAAAGGGCTGTTCTGCAGCATGCCCCAGTACCGTTCTTTGGATGGCCAGTACCACGATATCGTGTATGGGACGACGAAGGCGATGCAGGATGAGATCTCCGAGGCCGTATTGGGGAGATATAAAGAAATTGGTCTGGATCACGGAAAAAACCTGACGGAAAAATCAGTGGGCACGAAGAAACCGATGGAGATGGTACCGAAGCTGTAAGCAATAAGAAAAATAAAGGAGAAGGATATGGGCGAGACAACAATTTTTATCGATGAAGACACATTGATGGATGAAGAAATCATGGATGATATGGAGGCAGAGGATGAAGACGAAGGAGTATAGGGAACAGCTGGCAGAGGCATTCCTTCATGTCTTGGAGGAACGGCAGCTGGATTGGAAAAAAGGATGGAGCGGCATAGGCGGCATACCTGTGAACGGAAGAAGCGGACACCAATACCGGGGCATAAACCGCTTTTTTTTGATGCTTACCGCCGCAAAAAGAGGGTACCGGGATCACCGCTGGTGCACGTTCAACCAGATCAGGGACAAGGGCTGGAAATTAGTGGACGCCAAGGGACAGGGGGTACAGGTGGAATATTGGTTCCCATTTGACAGGAAAGAGAAAAAAGGGATGTCCTGGGAGGCATTCCGTCTGACGGGGGAAAAGCTGGGAGAGCGTTATGTGCTGAGGGCAAGCTATAAGACCGTGTTCAATGCCGATCTGATTGAAGGGATCCCGGAGCTGCCGGTTCCGGAGAAGAAGGATATTTCTCAGGATATCCTGATCGGAAGGCTTTCAAAGAACATGGAGGTGGAAATCTTGCATGACGGCGGGAACCGGGCATTTTACAATGTAGGGGAAGACAGGATCCATCTGCCATTGGCTGAATCCTTTGATTCGGAATATGCCTATGGTTCTACCGCATTGCATGAGCTCTCGCATGCGACAGGGGCCGCTCATCGGCTGAACCGGGACATGGGGAATGGTTTTGGTTCACCGGGATATGCTTATGAAGAACTGGTTGCGGAAATCACGGCCAGCTTCCTGTCAGCGAACCTGCAGACCGAACAGACGGAGCAGCATATCGAGAACCACAAGGCATATGTCCAAAGCTGGGCAAAGGCGATCCGGAAAGACCCGGAGAAGTTGGTGAAAGCGGTCCAACAGGCGGAACGTACCGCCGCTTACATGGAATATAAAGCCGAACTGATTGAACAGAAGGATTATGAGAAGATCATCGGTGCGTCAATGGACGCAGCAGGAAGCGTCCTGGATGAAAAACAGGAAGAGGGATTAGGAATACAGAACAAGCCGAGGGAAGAATTACAGGAAATGGTCCAGAGCATCCGGGCAGACCTTCAGGAGATACAAGAGGATACGAAGTTCCTTAAAGGATTTGCAGGACGCAATGGAATCCCGCTGCCGGAACAGGGAAGGGATTATTATGTGATCGATGACAAGCAGACGGGCCGGACTGTGACAGATCCATCCGGTAAGGAACTGCATTTCGACAGCAAAGAAGCAGCCGACCAGGCGGCCGCGGCATTGGCCGGGGAAGAACAGACGCCTAAGATGGCGCAGGACCTGATCAAGGAATATGAACGGTCCATTGGGAGGGAAGAAAGCGTCTTAAAGAAATACACTGACGAACAGCTGATATCCTACGCGGGGATGTGCCAGCGGTACCTGGAATTCGGGCGGATGGTGGACCGGGTTTTAGACCGGAGGGATCTTCCGATGCGCGAGGCGGTAAAAGTCTGCGAGACGCCGGAACTGTTTGTTGAGGCCGGATTCCAACGCTATCCCATGCACATCACCCAAAAACATCTAAGGAACTGCACCCATGAGAAGACAAGCGGAGATAAGCGGTATCATGGGCTGACCAGGGAAGAAATCAAGAGGATCCCCGAAGCATTGGAAGATCCGGCGCTGGTCGCAGGATCGCTGACCAGGGAAGATTCGGTGGTCGCAGTGCTTGGGTACCGTGAACGGGAAGGATTGCCGGTGATGGTATCCATCGTTCCGGGAGGGGAGGCTGCATATCAATTGGAAACGGTGGATTCTAATTTCATCACAAGCGCATACGGAAGGACGAATGCGGGAGATCTTGTCAGAAGAATGGTAGAAGGCGGGCATCTGATCTATATAGACAAAGAAAAAAGCGAGGAACTTGCGTTATTGCCACTACAGTTGCGGCAAGACCACCCTGACCTCGCTTATAATCGTATTATAAAGCAGCTTGGAGAGGATGTCAATGGATTGGCAGCAGAAAAGGCGAAAGCCAGTGACGGTTCGGCGCAGGACATTGCACTTGCTGCAAAGTCCATAAGGAAACGTGATGGAGAGGGGATCCAGCCCCTTCACCGCAGGTGAACTTATACTTTGTCGGACGTACGTCCGCCCGTCCCGCAGGGACATG
>ERZ808046.681-NODE-681-length-23209-cov-9.755317_pt1 | contig 23209 bp, 22 predicted proteins | sample MGYA00380196_ERZ808046 | MGnify/ENA primary metagenome ERZ808046 (study PRJEB31490, sample SAMN06133421) | mouse gut metagenome | isolation source: Z6_2 | host: mice | place: China: Chengdu | collected 2015-05 ...
CTAAACTTGTAGTGATTGGGTTGACCTAAAGGTTTCGCCTTAAGGCGAGGGTTTTAACCCCATTATACAGACAATAAGTGCTTCATTCATACAAAGGGCAGTATTAAAATATTTGCTTTCAGACTTATTCATAAGATACTGTCCTCCAGCTTAATTATTCTGCTTCTTCGCTGATTTCTTTTGCGAGCTCCATAATTTCAAACGCATACTTACTTTTTCCGTTTTCAAGTAACTTCTTATAAATGGGATAATTGATACCAATTCCCATAAAGCCAATCACACCTACAATAATTCCAATGGCCATCATCAAGGGGCTTTCGTTTCCTATTACACCCATTGACAGGCACATTCCTGTTCCCAAAACAAGCGTCATCCCCGTTCCGAAAGTATAAGCGAAAATGTTTGCTTTTCCCTTTGCTTTTCTGTCTAACTTCTTCAAAGCAACTATTTTAGAAGTATTTTTAGGGGCATATTCGTTAGCGATTGATTCAGCATAAATTTTGTCTGTGTTCATAATAACCTCTCCTCTGATTTAATATTATAGCCGCTGATATAATCATACTCGATTCTATATAGGAATTGAACGACATCTTTTGCAATTTGTGTTGATTTTAGCTCTTCAGTATGTTATCGGCATTTTGCACTTATATTATAGCTTATATACAATGGGTCTTTATCAAATTTTTCATGGATAATATTGATGTATGAATGAGAGGGATTCCATAGCCAGTTATGCACATTTCCACAATTCTTGTCCTTTGGTCTTTGGTCTTTGGCTTCTTTTGTTCGGAATAGTGTGGTGCTGGCGGTCTATCTCTTGTTTTCGGTTACTTGCTTCTTTACCGTACATGAGCATTATGCCACGGCAGAAATATGTGTCCGAACTTTAGAAGATGTATGAGAGTATGTGGAAAAAGATTTTTTTGACAGGGAAAAAGATTCTGAAATTGACACGGAAGTTATATTAGAGCGGATATTTATGCAGTTTTATAAAATTGCAAGGCAGTTAAGGAATCGTCATGATAACAGACAAACTTTATCAATAGAAGATGAATATGATGTTCAGGATTTGCTCCATGCTTTATTACACCTATAATTTGGATAAATCAAACTAAAATATTCTTCTTTTTACAAATAAAGAGAGGACTAGTTTATATTTTGACCAGTTCTCCGTACAAAGAAAAATATGTTGCCACAATTTTAATGAATCTTCCGCATATACCTATGTCTGTATACAACCCAACCATCAAGGTATAGTGTTGCATATTCAAGAGGATTATCTATTGTCAAAGCATTTAAGGCACATTCAGAGCATGGTGTTGTTTTCAACCCTTCTTCCGCTTTTCCGCAGTCTATCCGTAAAACATATCCGTCAAAAGTTGTTACATCAATACAGTTATGGAGCATATTGTACACTGCATAAATAAATCTCATATCTTATCAGTCCTTTCTTGTCTGTGTTTTGGAGAAATTTGTGAAAGCATTCCAATCAATTCTTCCTGTCCTGTTCATTTCATGTTATAATTTGTTATAGGTTTTTCTTTCCCTTATTTTTGCCCTTATGAGGGTTCGTAACATGAGGGAAAAGGATATAACGCAAGGGAAAGTCTAAGGACAAACTCACTTGCTATAAATTTAGTGTTTTCAATTTATAGCGATTTAATAAAACGCTTCTGTATTTTGTCACATGAATATCCGAGATTCTGGTAAAATGCATGTGCATCCTCCCGCTCTATTCTGCAATTTAAGCGAATAAATGTATCTCCACATTGGCGGGCATGATCTTCCAGGGCATTTACCAGCCATCTCCCGATTCCTTTGTTCTGCGCCTCAGGTAAAACCGCCAAGGCAATAATATTCCATCCGTTTTCCCCATACAATAAATTGTATTTTTCTGCTTGAAGGAAACCTAAAACAGTTTTATCATTCTCATTTTCATAAACTTTAATATAGTAAGCTGGATGTAACTCCAATTCTTTTATACGTTGTCTTAGTAACTCCACTGTTGTCTTGTGGCCTAATGCGGCCCGGCATATTTTTTTGACAGAAGCGGCGTCTTCCATTCGTATATTTCGTATCATACGCTATTTCCCTTTCACACGATAGTCTGTGGCACAAAATACATATTGATTATACCATAAATCGCCATCTAGATGTGTTGAATTTCTCTTAACTCCAAAAGATTTTTGTCCATAGCCATATCCTTAAACCACATTAAAAAAGGGAATATCCATGCCGCAGCACAAAACATTCCCTTCTCATAGTTGATTTTTCGCCGTCTCAACTGTTACTTCAATTCTACTGATTATATTTCTCTGTCAGCTCATCACAAATCGTCTGAAGCTGATAGTTATCATACAGTTCCTGTATAAAACTGTCATACTCCTCCAGGGATCTTTCTCCCATCATAAACTTTGTCAGCTCAACCCGCACATAAGTATCCAATTCGCTATAAGCAAGAGCAGTCTCATCCTTTAATGGCGGAACCCGGTAATAAACCGACAGCTTTGAATAGTCTCCCGCAAAATCCTGAACCGGCCAGTACCAGGCGGCATTCTCCGGGCTGCCGTCGGATTCCTGCATAATCTGGGCATCGTACAGAAGTCCGTCGCAATAATGCCAGCGGTAAGACTCTTCATCATATAAAGGCAGTTTCTTTCGGGAACCGTCCTGGTTTCGTTCCCAGTGTTCTCCTTCCTTTCCAAAAACCATATACTCATTTACCGGTTCCGTTACCAGCAGGTTAAGAAACTTCATAGCTTCTTCTGTATTTCCGTCGGCCGGGAAGATAATCACGTGGTCAGAAGCCTGCACAGGGGCAAAGCGTAATGGTTCCCCGTCCACATTGGTGAATATCGGATCAATCCACTTCATCGGGCTTTCCTCGGCGCTTTCAAGGCCAAGGCTCTTGGCAAAGGAATTATCTGTCTGCCGTTTGATCCACCACCACATAGGAGCGCATGCCACATTTCCATTGGTAACACGCTGCAGATACAAATCCCGGTTCATTGTGGGCGCTTCCCGATCCACAAGCCCTTCCCCATAAAATTCATTCATCATAGCCACCATCCGGCGGCCTTTTTCCGTGTCCAGAGAATAGAACACCTTTCCGTTTTCATCTACATCATACTCTGCGGTAATCCCGTTAAAGGCCTGGAACATTTCTATAGTCTGCTGGAAAGGAATCGCCCCTCCTAAAGGAATGGTATCATTAACGCCGTTGCCGTCCGGATCCCCGTCGCGGAATGCAATGAGAACGTCCTTAAATTCTTCAAAGGTTTCCGGCATCTCTTTCCCTACTTTTTCCAAATAATCGGCTCGGATCCCCATCCCTGTATTTCCGGTTGTAGTAGAAACAGAGGGCAGCGCAATGGTCGCCCCATCCTGCCGTACCGTTCTCCAGACATCTTCCGGCACCTGGCCAAATGCATCCGGGGCAACGGATTCGTACTCATCAATGGCGGTTAAATAACCGCTGCTGTATAATTTAACCATATCGGCAGTTGCATCGGAAGGCCAGGAAATCAGGTCATAAGTCAGGCCGGAAGACGCCAGCAGGTTCCGATCCTCTGCATTTTGCTGATTGTAAAAGGTAAATTCAAAATCATACCCTGTTTTTTCTTTTAAATAGTCCACCCAGGGGTTATTGTTCTCATCCGTCCCCTCCGGAAATTCCCCAACGCCTCTCATGGATAAAATGTGTAGCGTTACTCTCTCTTCTTTCTCTTCCTCTGCTTTCCCGCAGGCCATAAGCGATGCGGCCATCACTCCGGCCAATAAAAGTCCGGTCAAGCGCTTTGCCGGTACGTTTATCCGGATACTCTGTAAAAAAGTCCATCGTTTCATAATGAAATCCTCCTCAATATCGTTATTTCGTATATACGCCCCAAATACCCTCAGCCTTTTACAGCTCCTAATGTCATGCCCTGGACAAAATACTTCTGCAATATGGGATACAAGAACAAGATTGGCAGGATTGACAGAAATACCGCCGCCCCCTGCATGGTAATGGGAGCCTGGTTCATTAGCTGCTTTGCCTGTGTTGCGTTTACCAGATTAGACTGTGCGAATTGCGTCAGCATAATCTGCAAATATACCTGAAGAGTAAATTTTTCTCTTCGATGCAAAAGCAGCATAGGTTCAAAGTATGCATTCCAGGAATCCACGGCGCACATAAGGGTCATGGTGGCAATCTGCGCCTTTACCAGCGGAAGTTCAATAAACATAAGGATCTGAAAATGGGAAGCTCCGTCCATACGGGCCGATTCGGCAATGCTCTCCGGAATCGATTCAAACCCGCTTCGAAGGATAATAATCCAATACGGGATCACAAGCGCCGGTAAAATCAGCCCCCAATGAGATTCTACCAGGTTTAAATTCCGCATAAGGATGTACCAGGGTATGGCGCTTCCGTTGAAAATCATGGTAAAGGTGAGCATAAACTGTATGACTCTGCGTCCCCGGAACTTGCGGATAGAAAGAGGATAACTGGCGCACACCGTAACCACAACCGTTAAAGCCGTTGTAACCCCGGTAACAAATACGGAATTTAAAAATGACCTCTGAAAGCTATCCTGCTTTAAAATAAAGAGAATCGATTCAATTTGAAAATTCTTAGGCCAAAATCCAACCTTTCCGCTAAGCACCATCTCTTCCGAACTAACCGCTTTTGCAAATAAATTAATTAACGGCAGCAGGCAGATCAGGGCAAACAGAGTAACTGCTACATAGGAAACCCCTACAACCATTGTATCCTGTTTCGAGCGTTTTACTTTTCGGGGAATTGTTTCTCCTTCCATTTGTCTCCTCCTCCAGTTGTGAAACTTACGTTTTACAAGCGCTCTTCCTGGCGGTATCGGCACGCGCCGCTTTGCGTCGCCTGCCATTTCGTCAGAGCGCATTTTAAGTTGTGAAACTTTCGTTTCACAAGCGCTCTTCCTGGCGGTATCGGCACGCGCCGCTTTGCGCCGCCTGCTACCAGACGCTGTTTTCTGTATATTTTTGGGATAGCTTGTTTGTAAATACCACCATTATCAGACCAATTACGGACTGGAACAACCCCACTGCAGTAGAATAACCATACTGCATCTGTCCAATACCGTTCCGGTATACATAGGTGCCAATGGTATCCGCAACCTCATAAACCGGTTCTGAGTATAATGCAAGAATCTGCTCGTCATTAGCCCGCAAAATACGGCCGATTGCCAGAATCTGGCAGATAATCACCGTATTCATCAACCCCGGAAGGGTAATGTGCCGGATCTGCTGCAGTTTACTGGCTCCATCTATTTTTGCAGCTTCATATAAGCCGCTGTCGATAGAAGTAAGGGCCGCCAGGTAGATAATGGTGTCACACCCCAGATTCTTCCAGAAGGTTGACAAGATCAAAATCGCCACAAAATACTTCTTGGACATCATAAACGCAATGGGTTCCCCTCCCAGCATTTTGATAATCTGATTAACCACTCCATCCTGCACATTCAGCAGGTTAAGGAGAATTCCATTGATCACAACCCATGAAAGGAAATACGGAAAGTACGTAATGGTCTGCATCACCTTGCGGTACCGCTTTTTTCCTATCTCGTTGATCATGATAGCAAGGGCAATGGGCAGAGGCAGTCCGATAATCATGGTTAGCAGCTTGATCACCAGAGTGTTTCGGAGCGCAAGCAAAAAACCTTCCTGGTGAAACATTTTATTGAAATTGGCAAAACCGATAAACTGGCTTCCCATAATTCCTTTGGTGATGTTATAATTCTGAAATGCCATAATCAGCCCGCTCATGGGAACGTACCGGAACAGCAGCATTAAAAGCATACATGGCAGCACCAACAGGTAGAGCTGGTAGTTTGTCCTTAGTTCTTTCACAAACTTCTGATTTTGCCGGAAAGACGCTGCATCCTTTTCCCTGCGTCTTTTCCCCCTGCCTTTATTTCCAAATTTCATTTTGATCATTGTCATCCCCCTTTCACTCAAACCAGACCGGGCTGCTGTACGCAATGTGGTTATCTATCTGCACCCCACGCACATACCAGTTGGACTCCCCTTCTTCTTCTACCTCCACATCCATGATAAACTCCTTATTCCCGGGGTAAAAGCGCTTATAAATTTCTCCGCAGCGCACCAGATCCACCGCTTTAAAGGGCTGCTCTCCCACAAATTCCGCCTCAAATTTTTTATGTCTTGTCTGAGGCAGGCGGGCTCCCATCATAGCTTTGTTTGCCGTAAAGGTAAGGCGGATTCTGGCATTGGTAGTGCCGTAGCATCTTCTGGCCCGAAGGGCTTCAAACAGTGCCGGTATTGTCAGCTCTTCTGCATATACCATGGTGAGCCCGTTGGAACCCGGGTGGCCCATATGATCGTCTGAGTTGCAGGTGTTCCCATAATGATATCCGTTTTGAAGAAACCATCTGGTAAAACGATCTTTTCTGGTCCGTTTCACTTCCGGCAATCCCCTCTCCTGTGCATCCGGCCATTCATAGGACCCGTGGCAGGAATACACATCCATCACCGGCTCCATCCCCTCATAGGGACATTCTATCCACTGATTTTCGGCTGTTTCCCAGCCTGGATTATGAAGATGAGGGATACAGAGAGCATCCTCCGGCATTTCATGAAGCCTGTCCCAGAGAGCGCAAACATCCGTAAGAGAAGGATCATCAATTGCATCATAGGCAGGCGGCTCAGAAAAAATCACAGGGGTATCGCCCCGGCCGTCGCGGAATTCAAATCCGGCTAACGCGAGAAATGATCCCGGGCTGTTCCACTTTTTGACTGCCTCCGTCACTTGTTCCCAGGGAGCCCGGCCTATCCGGTTGCGTTCCTCATCCCATGGCTGATGGTGATCGGTGACAGCCATAAAATCCAATGCAGAGACATTTTTCCCATAACTGCACATTTCATCCGGAGTAATCATCATCTTCTCCCGCTCACAGCAATCATTGGAACAGGAGGAATGGGTATGCAAATCCCCTGCAAAAAGCTGATAGCCCTGAAAAGAAAAACCGGTCCAGTCTTCCGGCGTTTTCGCCAGAGGCAGGCGGCTGCTTTCCACAACAGGCAAAAGCTTCTCAAACAGATACACTCCCGGCTGTATAAAGCGTCCTTCGGTCTCTCCTGTCACGATTCCCTCCAGGGAAAGTGTGGAACACAAATTGTAGAAACGGTCCAAAATCAGGAGGCGTGTTCCCCGCCTGGAATAAATAAGCTTTAACTGCTCCGGTTCCCTGGGCAAAAGGCGCATAGAAAGCCGAATCTCCTCATCCGGAACAGGCCGGGGGAACCCTTTTACGGAGCGCCCCGAATCCGGCAAGCCGCGGCTGCCTTCTTTAAAATACCGGATATCAAAATAATTGTAGCTTTCCGGAAGCAGAACGTTGGTGGTAATGCGGGTTCCGCAGCCCATGCCGTCCCGCATATAGCCATACTTGATGATCAGTTCATCCCCGTCTTTCATGCGGCCCTTTATAAAGTCAATGACAAAGAAACGCTTTGCTCCGTCTGTATCCATACCGGTTTTTTTCGACTCACGGGTAATGAATTCCAAAAGTTCGATATTATAGCACCGCTTACGATACACAACATCCGGGTTGGAGCAGAATACAGCAACATAGCCGTCTTCTTCCTGATTATGACAAGTTGGCCGGGAAGCTCCCAGTGTAGCAGGAATATCCAGTATTAACCGGCTTCCCTCCCCGCAAAAGGCGCTGCTTACCTGAAGGCCAATGGTTATTTCAACCGTATCGCCTGCCAATACCTCTGTGGGCGTTATACTGGCAGACAATATTGCTTTTTCAGACATAACGCACCCTCCTTTCACAGTTAACTTAACCGTTTTATATCTTTTCATTATACTCTTAACTATTACTAGTTGTCAATATTTTCGCTTGATTATCCTTTCTATTTTTTCAATATACTAAACCGATATATCTATATTTTGAACTTCAGAGGACAGCGTCTGTCTCCTCTTTTTTCTCCTAAAGCTATGCCTTCCCTGTGCTTCCAAACAGTTCCATCTTGTAAAGAACCTCTTTGCGTATTCTCTCTGTAATTTCCGGCATCAGCTCTGTCATGCCGCCGCCTTCCCGGTAATGCTCAAATGCCCCTCTGGCGGCGGCACAGTTGATATCCGTAAAAATATTCACCTTACTGATGCCGCATTTAATGCATGTCCGAAAATCTTTTTCAGAAAGGCCGGAACCTCCATGAAGAACCAGCGGAGCCTCCACCGCCGCTGCAATGTCGCTTAAACGCTGAAAATCCAGTTTCGGCTTGGATTTATACGCGCCGTGAGCCGTCCCAATGGCCACTGCCAAAGCATCCACCTCTGTTCTCTCCACATATTCCGCCGCCTGGGCTGCTTCTGTATAAATGCTATTATCTCCGCCCGAACCCTCTGAAGCGCCGTCATTGGCTCCTACATGCCCCAGCTCCGCTTCCACGGTCACCCCCATTAAATGAGCAAATTTCGTAAGGTTTTTACATGCCCGGATATTATCCTGGTAGCTCATGCAGGAGCAGTCATACATAACAGAACTAAATCCCAGGCGGATGGCTTTCATTACCATAGCCTCTGTCAGGCCGTGATCATAATGCAGCACAACCGGAACCTTTGCCGCTTTGGCCATTGGAACCAGCAGCCACGACAATTCCTCAAGAGGCGCAAAGGGCAGCAGCACTTCTGCAGTGCCTATAATAACCGGTGAGCGCGCCTCTTCCGCCGCCTTAATCACTCCCCGGGCCATCTCTAAATTAACAGTATTAAACAGCCCTACTGCGTATTGATTCTTTTTTGCATCTTTTAATACTTCGTTTAAGGTAACAAGCATCTGTCCTCACCCCTCTATCACCGGAATCCGGCTGATTGCAGGATCCGAAAATATATCCGTTTCATCGCAGCTTTTGGTACTGAACTCTGAAATCACAGCCCCCTCATCCCCGGCTTTAAACCAGTGGAGAGTATCCGGCTGTATGGTATATTGCTGTCCCGGAAGAAGCGTAACCTGATGAATACTGTGTATACTCCCTGAGGAGCCTCAACCCCCTGTGTTTTTTCTCCTTCCACATACAAGAACACCTTCCCGCAGCGGCACCGGAAAGTTTCTTCTTTTCCCGGCCCTTCTGCATTATGGGGATGGCGGTGTTCCGGACACGTCTGTCCTGGCATAAGCGCCATTTCTTTGGCGCATACCCGCTCCGTGTTGACGTATGTAAGCAGCTGCAAGCCGGTTTCCTCTATCCGGCCCAACCCAAAATCAGCTGCCTCAATTCTTTCTTTTTCCTCTGGTGTCAGCACAATTCCCGCGCGCTCAAAAAGCTTACATGCCTCCGCTCTCTGCCTTTCATAAACTTCTCGTTTCATGTCCTGCCTCCTGTTTCTGCGCCCGGCTCTCTCAGGCTGCCGGGCACACTCTGTTACGTCTTTCAGCCCTTTTTCCAGCGCAGGGAAACCACCGTGCTGTGACCGCCGTCCGGATTGATAATCTCATATGGGCCGAACCCGGCAGGGATTGTACAGCTCTGGAATAGATCCAGCTCAGCTGTTCTGGAAGGATCTTCCTTAGAGCAGATGATTACCTTTTTCCCTACTGTAAGCGTTAAAATATGGGCAAATTTTTTCTCTGTATCATTTTCTGCCCGCCGGAAAAAGTGCATGCGCTCAATCTCAAACGGCATCTCAGGAAGGCTGTCAAACCGGTCTAAGTAATATTCTTTGGTCCATTTTATCACTCTGGCTTTGGGAAGCAGATGTTCTTTGGCCCAGTTTCCACGGCGCCATTTTTCCATGTCAAATCCATGCTCCAGATGCATTTTTACCGGTTTTCCCGTCATAGTCTTTGTCTCGTCATCCCAGGAATTCCGGGCAAAATCATACTCAAAGAACGAGTATTCTGTCCCGGATATACTTGGACAGGTATCCATTTCCAGAACCATCTGATTGCCGCCATGTCCATGGGCGGTTCCCGGCGGAATCAGGTACAAATCTCCTACATTGCTCTCAAACTGTGTCATGTATTCTTTCCAGTCGCTGATTGGAGTAAGGTTATTGGATTCCCGGCATTTTCTCTCCCATTCCTCCAAATCCGCGTCCTCCTGATATCCCAGCCATGTATTCGCCCCCTCATAAGCCTCTGCAATATAATAGGTCTCGTATCTTCCCAGAGGTTCATTAAAATGGCGTTTAATGTAATCCGTGCTGGGATGAGTATGGATCGGCATACTGATCCGTTCTGCCGGTTCCTTTTCCGGGAAATATCCATCGTCCAGCCAAACATCCAAGGGGAACATACCAGGCAGGTTCTCAGAAAGATATGGTCCTACAAATTCCTCCGGATACTGCATCAAAGCCATAAACGGAATATTAAGTGGTTTGTCTCCTCCAAAGTCAATGAGGATACTCAGCTCCGGCCCTGCCAGTTCATTCCATGCATTACATTCCAGGCCCGGCACATCCCACAGGTCTCTGTAGCGGTAAGCCCCCCATGGTCCTGGCTGGTAAATCTTTACCTCTTTCACCGGATACTTGAGCATTGTTTTTACAATTTCTTCATAAGCCGGTTTGCTAACCATTTTTAAGTCTTCTGCGTCAATGGCTTCCACATAGTAATCCATACAGGTAAGCACCTGGTTTTTCTGATGATCCAGCAAATAATAGTCACAGTAATAATACTCTTTCCAGTTATAATCAGCCTTAGGGCTCTCCTGGGCAAAGGGAATCAGTTTCCCGTCCCACATCTGCCAGAGAAGCGGCTGCCTGGTCATATCGAAATAGTAAACAAAATCCGCCGTATCCGCCAATTCTTTCACTGCCGCTCCGCTGCCGTAAACCAAAATTCCCTTTCCGCTTTCCAGCTTTTGAGCAGCTTCTCTAATGGCCGTTTCGTCCATAATATCTGTCAGCTTTCCGTCCAGATTTGCATAGCCAAAGCCCGGATCATCTGTAATGAATTTCTGTTTATAACTCTGTATTTCGCTTGCCGGAAGGAACAATTCTCCGGCTTTTATTGTTCCGGCATCCGGAGCCATTTCTAAAATTTTTTCTAAAATACCGGCCCAGTCCACACCATACCAGCTGTCTGCTACAATATTCTTTCCAGCTTTCAATTGTTCCGCTATCTGACTCAATACCAGGCCGGTCCCAAACACCGCCTGTCTTCTGGTCTCCTCACTGACCGTAATCTTGTTTTCAGCGTGAAATCTGTTTTCATACAACGGCATAACAAATCCTCCTTACTCCTGTTATCTTCTACAAGCCTTGTTATTTGTTTTCGGGTACAAATAAATCATAAATCGTTTTAGTACAAAAGTCAACATTTTATTTCTCTTTTTCTAATTTTCCCATTTTTTATTAATAAATATTGACTTTTAGCACATTATTGATATATACTACCAATAATAAACCGTTTTATAATATACATAGTTCCAGCGGTCAGAAATGCTATTATCTTTTGTTCGCCGGAGTATAGATTAGGAGGTATTCATACATGGCAAAGATTACTTTTCTGGGAGCAGGCAGTACCATATTTGCAAAAAATGTTCTTGGAGATACTATGTTAAGCCCTGCTCTCCATGACGTGGAAATTGCACTATACGATATTGACGCCGGACGGCTGGAAGATTCTTACCTTATGCTCTCTTCCATCAACAATAACTGTAATCAGGGCAGAGCGGTTATTAAAAAGTATTTCGGTACTGAGAATCGCAGGGAAGCTCTTCGCGGCGCTAAATATGTGGTCAACGCAGTTCAGATAGGCGGATACGATCCATGTACCATTATTGATTTTGAGGTTCCCAAAAAATATGGCCTTCGGCAGACCATTGGAGATTCCATGGGAATTCCCGGCATTTTCCGCGCCCTCCGCACCCTTCCGGTATTGTTTGATGTCACAAAAGAGATGGAACAGGTATGCCCGGATGCATGGTTCCTCAACTATACAAATCCTATGGGAATTATTACCGGCGCCCTTCTCCGCTACCAGCCCATCAAAACTGTAGGCCTCTGCCACAGTGTTCAGGTATGTACAGAAGAACTTCTTACTGCAGTGGGAATGGAAAACACCAATGTCACTTACAAAATTGCCGGAATTAATCATATGGGATGGCTTCTGGAGATAGAAAGGGACGGCGTGGATCTGTATCCGGAGATTAAGCGGAGAGCAAAGTCCCTTAACACGCCTCACAAAGATATGGTCCGGTTTGAAATTATGAAACACTTTGGGTATTATGTAACGGAATCATCCGAGCATAATGCAGAATATATGCCATACTGGATCAAGAATTCTCATCCGGAACTTATTACCCAGCTGCAGATTCCTCTGGACGAGTATCCGCGGCGGTGCATAAAACAGATGGAAAACTGGAAAAAGCAGCGGGAAACTCTGGTGGAGAACATGCAGCTCACCCATGAAAGAACACTGGAGTACGCCTCTTATATCATAGAAGCCATGGAAACCAATGTCCCTTATAAAATAGGCGGAAATGTCATCAATCACGGCTGTATTACCAATCTTCCGGATCATGCCTGTGTGGAAATCCCCTGCCTCATTGATGCCAGCGGAGTAACCCCTTGTTATGTGGGAGCCCTCCCGGAACAGCTGGCGGCATTAAACCGTACCAATATTAATGTACAGCTTCTGGCTATCGAAGCGGCGGTTACACATAAAAAAGAAGCAGTTTATCACGCTGCCATGCTGGATCCTCACGCCTCGTCAGAGCTTACCATTGATGAAATTAAAAGTTTGTGTGATGACCTGATTGAAGCCCACGGCCATTGGATTCCAAGGCTCACGTGATTCAGAAAGAACATTGCATACGCAAAAAGGGGATGCAGCAAAATGAAATCCGCCAGCTTTCTAATATCTCTGGTTTCATTTTACTGCTTCCCCTTTTCATGGGAACATCTCTTTCGGTTACTTTACTGCTTCATTCTTTTTGCAAAGGACAAAAGCGACTATATAATCATTCCTATAATAACTACTTCCACATCCAACGGTCTCACCGTAAGTTCTACATAGCCGTCTTTTTCTGAAAGGGGTTCTCCATACAGATTTTCCACTTTGGCCCCACATGGAATTTTGATCCGCTCCGTTATCGGCTCATCATACTGATTGGTAAAGAATAATGCCTGCTCTGTCTCTGTCTGTAGCCTTCTCATATGCAGTCTTCCTGTGTGTTCCGGAAAAACGCCGCATGCATGAAGAAGCTTTTTTACCAATTCCGAAACACTTTCGCTCCTATATGCAGTTCCATGATGGCCGATAAATGTTCCTATCAGCCATGCAGTCCCCAGTCCGGCCTGATTTAAGGTCCCACAGATTCCCATTTCATTGGAAAGCACCGGAACAGCAGTCTGAGGCGTATAGGTTTCCAGATAGAGATTAGGCAGCACAGAGACTCCTTCTAATAAATTCAGTCCCTGCATCGCTGTATTTTCCCTGTAATCCCCATAGCTTAGCTCATGCATCTTGAAACGGGCGCCGCCTTCCGGCTCTTCCACCATAGTCAGGCTCTCATGCTTCACCCCAAAAAGCGCCTTCATGCCTGGATCCAGTTCTCCTCTGTTCCCATATCCATAAGGGTCAAAACGGCCCGGACACGCCTCGCTAATCAGATGCCCTCCGTCTTTTACAAAGTTCGTTAAAAACCCGGCCATTTTCTCAGAGACAGACAAGGGGAATGGCAGAATCAGCAGCCGGTAATTTTTCACCCATGTTTCTTCCAGTTCCCGGGCCTCCACAAAGTCAACGGCAACCCCCTGTTCCCATAACAGCCTGTGCCAGCCTCTTGTGGAGTACATCAAATGCTCCTCTGCCCCTCCCTTCAGTTGGCTGCAAAGCCTGTAATTTTCCTCATTGACCAGAATCGCCGCCTGGGCACGGCAGGTGTTTCCCGGAGCAAATAACCAGGGATGGCGATTTAATGCACGTCCAATACGTCCCGCCTCTTCCAGGCGCTCACTAAAATCCCCCTGGCTGTCCAGCAGGGAATATCCATTAATCTCATGCCCCTGAATTTCCGCCCTGGCCACCCAGAAAGATATTGCATTGGCTCCCGACGAGACGGCGGTCAGCATCCAGCGGCGGATGTCATCTTTCGAGGGAACTCTTCCTTTATATAATCCGGTGCAGATAGGTCCTCCCTGGAATTCGGCGGCCCACAGAGGGTTTCCTTTCGGATTGCAGCCCCGAAGGTAGTCGAATTTTAACGCCACTGATTCCCACATTTCATTGGACAAAGCCTCATGACGCCATTTCTGCCTGTCTTTTTCATACCGAATATCATCCCAGTCATGGATGTGAAACCAGGCCGGATAACAGGAACAGCCCAAAAAGTCCTGACTTCTCGCGTAGGACCAGTCAATTCCCGACCCTACTGTAGAAGATCCCTGATGGGCAAATACCGGCCTGCGGAGAGGATCTGCCTGGCGAATTGCCTCTGCCCTGACTTTTAAAATGGCCGGGATCCTTACATTATTGAGAAAGTATTCGTATGCAATATTGTTGCAAAGGCAAAACCGCCCTGTGTCCCGGTTGGGAACCACGTCCTCCCAGCTGGTATAGCGGCTTTTCCAGGCATGGTTTAAGGCTTCCAGGGTTTGAAAGCAATCCTTTAGCCAATCCTGAAAACGGCGGATGGTATTGGGGCAGTAGCACACTTTATGCCCGGTGAGCCTCTCGCTCTCATATCCCATCTCCTGCCAGGTATTCCACACAACAATGTTCTCATACTTCCCCAGCTCCGAAACCAGTTTTCGGATAAACCTAAGGTGAACCTCCATAACCTGCGGATCATCAAAACATGGTCCCGGTTTTCCATCTGCCGGAATTGTCTGCTGGGCCTCATAAAGAACCGGGATTCCGTCCCGGCTTACCATCCTGGCCCCGGGGTATTTTTTCCACAGCCAGGCAGGGGCGTGCTCCATACTTAATCCCAGGTATACTCCCATATCCAATTCTGCCGCATATGCAATCAATTCCTCACAGGCAGAAAAGTCATATTTGCCTTCTTCCGGCTCGTCGAATTTCCAGCTCTCCTGGATTTTTATGAAATTAAACCCCTGCTCCTTTAAAATTCTCATATCCTTCTTTAGCTCTTTTCTGTCCGGCATGGGCTCTCTGCAAATATGGACCCCTATGGGAAACAGCCCGGCAAATTTTTCTTTGTTCATTCTGCTCCTCCTGGTCTAATCAGTGGAATTTGGGAAGCCAGTCCCCATGAGCCTCAAACAACTCGTCGCACAACGCCACAATGTTGTCAATACTAAGCTCTGCGCTGGTATGGGGATCCAGCATGGCCGCATAGTACACATCTTCCTTTTTATGAGAAAATGCCGCCTGGATTGTTAAAAGCTGCACATTAATGTTTGTGCGGTTTAACGCAGCCAGGTGCTCCGGAAGCGCTCCCATATAGCAAGGCCGGATTCCGGTTCCGTCCGCAATGCATGGAACCTCCACAATGGCTTCTGCCGGAAGATTGGGAATCAGCCCGGTATTTTTTACGTTTCCGTTAAACTCATATGGAATACCGGTTTCCAGAGCCTCCACAATTCTGGACGCGTATTCTTTTGTCCTGGTATGTTCAAGCCCCGGATTATCCACCAGATCGGCTCTTCTCTTTTCCCACTCCCCAATCCGTTTCCGGCTGTTGATAATATAAGAATCCAGGGGGATATTATATCTGTCAATCAGTTCCGGATACGACGATTTTATCCAGTACGGCATGTATTCTGCAGTATGACGGCTGGACTCTGTTACATAGTATCCGAACCGGCGCATCACCTCAAAGCGCACCATGTCATCGTGTTTTCCTTCTTTTTCCAGAGCCAGTTTTTTAATGAGAGGGTATAAATCTTTTCCGTCTCTCGTAACCTCCAGAAGCCACGCCATGTGATTAATCCCTGCAATTTTATATCGCACTCCTTCCTCCGGCAATCCCAGAGAGGCAAAAAGTTCCGGAATGCATTCCTGTACGCTGTGGCAGATTCCAATAGTGTTAATTCCGCCTTCTTTCAAAAGCGCTCCGGTAACAATGGCCATTGGATTCACATAATTAATAAACCAGGCTTTGGGGCAGACATCCTGCATATCATGCATCATATCAATTAATACAGGAATTGTTCTTAAACCTCTGAAGATTCCTCCAATTCCCAGGGTATCTCCCACTGTCTGCCTTAAACCATATCTGTCCCTGGGAAGCTCCAAATCCCGGACTCCGCAGGGCTCAAATCCCCCGATCTGAGCCGCATTAATCACATAGCTGGCGTCTTTCAGCGCTTCCCTTCTGTCATGGTAAACCATAATTTCTGTTTTGCATTGGTAATGCTCCTTAATATTGTACAGCATCTGAAAGCTATCCTGAAGCCGTTTTTTATCAATATCATACAAAGCAATTTCTGCATCCCCAAAAGCAGGCGTCAGGAGGATATCGCCCAGAACATTTTTTGCGAATACCGTGCTGCCTGCGCCAATAAATGTTATTTTTGTCATAGAATCCCTCCAAGTTTTTCTAAACCGTTTTAGTTTCCGTATATCATTATAATACATTCTGTAATACGGTTTGTCAATAGAATATGTTAGTCAATTTAAAAATCGTTTTAGAAACAGCTTGCAGGCGACGGCTTACGAATTTTTTGCAGGTTCAGGAGTCGCAGCTGATACTGCCTGGACAGAATGGCCGCAAACATGGGGGCCCCAGCACCGGGCCGCTGTCAGCTCCCACATAAAAAGCGGACACCCTATGTAAGGCGCCCGCTTTTCTTCCCGTTATATTCAGTTTATCTTATAGACTGTTAAATTCTCTGTTCTATCCACCTAATCGCATCCCCGATTACCTCGTCCCGGCAATACTCATTAAAAATCTCGTGGAACAGATTTCCATAAATCTTCATCTGTTTATCCCTGGAAGATACTGCCTTAAAGAACCGATAAGTATCTTCCACTCCTACCAGTCCATCCTTCTCGCCGTGAAGCATCAGAACCGGATAGGAAAATCCCGCTTCTTTCTCTTCAAACCACTCCAGGCCCTGACAGATGGCATAGCATAGACCCGTTGTAAAGGTTTGGGTATTATAGGGGTCTTTTCCGTACCAGTCTACCACCTCCGCTACGGAGCACACACCGCCGCCCAGCTGGTTGGGCAGCTTCGTATGGGGATCCAGCCCCTTTTCTACACCCTTGATCAGAGAAATGGTGTCGTGGGTCAGCGCCCCGCTGGTGATAATTCCTTTAAGCTTTTTATCCGGGTATTTTGCGCCGTAGAGGGATACGGTAAAGCCGCCCATACTATGTCCCAGCAAAAATACCGGCACGTCAGGATTCTCCTCAATGGCCTTGTCAACCACAACGTTGGTATCATCCAAAAGCTCATTAAAGTCAGAATAATAGGTCCTCTCCCCTTCTGACCGTCCATGTCCCCGGTGGTCAAAACGGTAAGTGGCAATCCCTGCCTGGTGGAATAAACCAGCCAGGTAATCATAGCGGCCCTGATGCTCGCAAAGACCGTGGACAATCACTGCCGCCGCTCTCCGGTTATCCGGAATTTCCTTGTTAAAGTACAGTTTCATGCCGTCAAATGACGTGATCATTTCTCCCATAGCGTAACCTCCCCAATTTTGATACCTATATTATAGTTCTTTCCATATTCTCAGTCAACCGGGCCTAAAGCTTTTTGTATGTATACCTTTTGGCAGATGTGTTGATACTATAAATTCCGTCCCTGATATTGTATCGTTACCACATAAACTGTTTTGTATGTTTCATCAATGCGGAAAATAGTAATATAGTTATCAATCAACAGCTGCCTATAGCCCTTTCCGGCATATCTGCCCTCGTTACGTTCTTGGTGTGACTGCGGAAAAGTGTCCAGGCTTAAAACAGCTTTCTTAATACGGTCAACCTGTCCTTTGGCATTTTCAGGAGCTAATTTTTCATTTGCGATATATTTGTAAATCTGGTCTAATTCACGGATTGCTCTGGGATTAACCTTTACCTTGTATTTATCCAAAATGTTTTTTCTCCAATTCTGCAAAAACAATCTCTGCATCAACTGCTTCTGCTCCGTTGGCAGTTTCCTGCTCGGACTCGAAAATAGCTTGGTCGATGCGGTTCATTTTTGCAAATTTATCATACAATTCACCACTCATCACAACCAAGTCGCTGTATCCGTTTTTGGTAATAAAAATAGGCTCCTGTTCCTTATGTGCAATATTTGAAATCTCGTCTGTATTACGTAAGTCCCTGATAGGCAAAATAATCGGCATAATGCTTTACTCCTTTTTTTATATAATTATAGCATAATTATGTACCTAAAACAATGAGAATCTGATCTGTTTTCTGGCGCTATTGGTGTACCGTCTTTTGGAAGAAAGGCTGGGAGGAGCGTATACCTGTGAAGAAATCCTAACGACGTTAAAAGGATGAATTTTGCAGATGTAGGGAAGCAGGGATATATGCCATTATATTTAAGAGGGAATGGATCACAGATGCGTTACACCAGGTATGTGGCTTTCGGACGGACTATCAGTTTATCACGAAACAGAAATGGAAAAGATGTTACTTGATTATTTCCAGCATAGCTGCAATGTCCTCGGTTGCCATTGTTACTTTTGACTTTTCGATTAAGATATTCCCCCCTGTCATTATATATGACGGCATTACCCGAATACCTTTATAATAAATTTCACTATTCCGCAATTTATAGGTCGAAATGGCGGGAACCACATTTTTCTTTGTTGACTTTTTTGTAATCATGTTAAAAGCTTTCTTTGCAACATCACCCATAAGCATAATAACCTTTATATTGGAGAATAAAGAAAGCTCTGCTTCTAAATAAGGCAAACTATTTTCAATACTGCTTTTGTCAACGGCATATTCTGTCTTTGGGGTTTTTACTGCATTTGTGATATAGATACCCATTTGTAATATGTCTTGTATGGAAGTAACCGCTGTTCCCGCCCCCTGAAAAAGAGGGATAGTTGTTTTTAGATAATCAGCATCGGGGAGTCCATAAAAATCTTGTAAAGGGTCAGCAGGAACAACTTCATTTATCATAATTGCCTTAATCGTAAGTGGGTCAATCTCAATGTCGTTTAGATAAATACCGTTTGCTATACCTTCTTTCGTTTCAAGCTCTTTTTTAACGTTCATATTTTTATTCTCCTTTATGATGTTCTCTTGCAGCCTCATGCTTTGCTTTCAATAGTTAATTATAACATAATAGCCCTGACAACGTCATGTCAAGGTTATTGCGTGTTCTAATATCCAAATAAACGTCAATTGTAATCTCTTCACTTTTATGGTATGCTACCTTCAGTGGACAAGTCAACAAAAACAAAAAGAGGTTTTCATTATGTCAACAAATCAATTGCATTTACGAGAGCGTATGCTCCCCGCTCCCCGAGGCGGGGGATTTCGAATGAAGGATTACTGGGTCTGGTGTGGTTCCGCCATAAAAGGGGAAGATAACCGTTACCATCTTTTTGCCTCCAGATGGCCCAAAACACTCCCTATGCATCCCGGTTGGATGTTCCAGTCTGAAATTGTGCGGGCCAGCGCCCCGGACCCCTGCGGGCCTTATGAATTTGAAGAGGTGGTTCTTCCTGCCAGAGGGCCTGCATACTGGGATGGCTGTTCTACCCATAATCCAATTATCACCAAATGGGAAGATACCTATGTTCTTTACTATATGGGAACCACCTATCCTTTTGAAGCGCCCAGGCCCGGAGAGCCAGTCTCTTCCGATGATATCCGGGTACAGACTGCCAGAAGTCATAAACGGATCGGAATGGCTGTTTCCAAAAGTATTTTTGGCCCCTGGGAGCGAAAGGATGCGCCTATCCTAAGCACCCGGCCCGCCTGTTTTGACAACTATCTGGTCTCGAATCCGGCTCCCTGTTATAATCCGGACGGCTCGGTGCTGCTTCTTTATAAGGCCAGGGGATATAAAAAGCCGCCATACACCGGGCAATTGCACACGGATATGGTTTTTGGAACCGCAAAAAGCGCTCATTTCAGCCAGCCCTTCCACTCTGTATCCCATGTCCCGCTGTTTGCCGGTCAGAACGTCATTCTGGAGGATCCGTTTATCTGGAGAACTGCAGAAGGTTATGAGATGATTGCAAAAGATATGACCGGAAATGTATGCGGGGAGCGCTTCGGTGGAATCCACGCCTCTTCCCTCAATGGCATCGACTGGTCTTTACATATGGGAGAACTGGCTTATTCCAGAAATATTTTATGGGATGACGGAATTGCAGAACAGATGGGAAGCCTGGAACGGCCTTTTCTGCTTTTTGAAGAAGGCGTTGCTACTCATGCCTTTTTTGCAACTTCTGATGGCTGTAATAATTTTATGGATGCAACGGAAACGTGGAACATGGTAATTCCACTAAAAGACCCCCAAAGATTGTAATCAGAAAGGAACGTACCCTATGAGGTTGAGAACGGTCTGTAAAGCCCTTATCATTCTGTCGCTGGCAGTATGGATTCCGGGATATCAAAGCCTGGCGGCATCTGCTCCTCTTTCAAATATGCCGGCTCCTGTCCCCTGCCCCTCTGTCACAGGTCCTCTCCACGTGGAAGGGACAAAACTGTGCGGCAGGGACGGTTCTCCTGTGCAGCTAAGGGGAATCAGCACCCACGGCCTGGCATGGTTTCCGGACTATGTCAATGAGGAATGTTTCTCCCATCTGAAAACCCAGTGGGATGTAAATGTGATACGTCTCGCTCTGTACACTGCAGAGTACAATGGATACTGCACCGGCGGCGACCAGAATCAGCTGAAAACTCTGGTCCATAACGGAGTTCAGTATGCTGCCAGCCAGGATATGTATGTTATCATCGACTGGCACATTCTCTCTGACTCAAACCCCAACCAGCACATCGCAGAAGCCAGCGCATTTTTTGATGAGATGTCACGTACCTATGCAGGCTACGACAATGTCCTGTACGAGATCTGCAACGAGCCAAACGGAGGCACAAGCTGGGACGGCATCAAGGTATACGCCGACACCATTATCAATGTCATCCGGAAAAATGACAAGGATGGAGTGATTATCGTGGGAACGCCAAACTGGTCCCAGTATGTGGATGAGGCCGCCAGGGATCCCATTACCGGGTTTGACAATATTATGTACTCTCTCCACTTCTACGCAGCCACCCACAAGGAGGATCTGCGAAACAAGATGGCAGCCGCAATAGAGGCCGGTCTTCCCATCTTTGTCACCGAATATGGCATCTGTGACGCCAGCGGCAATGGATCAATTGACACAGTACAGGCCCGGCAGTGGATAGACCTGATGGATCAGAACCAGATCAGCTATGTGGCTTGGAATCTCTCTAATAAAAATGAGACGTCCGCTATCCTTAACAGCTCCTGCGCCAAAACCAGCGGTTTTACAGAAAGTGATTTAAGCGACTCTGGCAGATGGATCTACCAAATGCTGACAGAAAAAAATTAGGATTCATCGTTAAATTTCATTAGCTCTTTATCTTCCTCCCTGGCGCAAGCAATGTTGCGCCAGGGAGTCTTTTTCAAATACTTCATTATTTACACGAAAACCAAAAGTTTTCATGTACTTAATCAAAATAGCCGCAGCCCTCATCTTCGTTTAGCGCCCTACTCCTCCACTGCCACGCTCATCTTCTTCACTGACCGGTAAACGGTAAAGCCAATGCTTCCGAAAGCCGCTGCTAAAAACAGAAGGGAAATAGGACTGGTAACAAATGGGAGGAAGGAGCCGCTGCTGTACATAATAGCCCGGCGGAAGTTCTGCTCTGCCATAAATCCTACCAAAATTCCAATAATAAAGGGCTGTTCCTTTAATCCCCATTTCTTCATAAAGAAACCTATTACCCCAAATACCAGCATAAGGACCAAATCGGAAGTGCTGCTGTTAAGGCCGTAGACTCCCAATACACACAGGAACCCTACTACCGGGAACAAGATCCGTTTCGGAATCCGCAAAAGCCGCACAAAAGCCGGGATAGAGAAATAATTAGCAACCAGCATCACCAGATTAGCAATGATCATTGCTACAAAAATATAATAAATGGTCTTGACGTCATTGGTAAACATCAGAGGGCCGGGCTGGACTCCCTTCATAGTAAAGGCCCCCAAAAGCAGGCCGGTCACCGCATCCCCCGGAATTCCCAAAGCCAGAAGAGGGATCATAGCCCCGCCAATGGCCGCATTATTGGCAGTCTCAGAGGCTACCAGCCCGGAAACTGCCCCTTTCCCAAACTTTTCCGGATGTTTGGAAGCCTTTTTCGCCGTGTTGTAACTGATAATGCTGGCAAGAGTCCCTCCGATGCCCGGCAGGATCCCAATCAAAATTCCGATGACGGAAGAACGGATCACATTGAACTTTTCTTTCCAGTATTCAGCAAAGGTAAAACCCAATCCTTTTACTTTATAATTCTGGACCGCTACCCTATTGACGGTCTCCCGTCCTTTTCTGTCCGCCATGATAAAAATTTCAGAGATAGCAAAAATACCGATAAGGGCCACTGTGGTGTCGATTCCGCTTTCCAGAGCGGGAATTCCAAAAGTAAATCTGGGATAAGTATCCACGGGGGCCGGACCGATCATGGCCACCAGAATCCCCAGCAATCCTGAGATAGTCCCCTTTACTATATCCTTAGACGACATGGTAACGATAATGCTGAGTGCAAAAAAGGTTAGGGAGAAATACTCAAAAGATCCAAATTTCAGGGCAATATTTGCCAGCATAGGCGCAATTAAAATCAATGCCACAATGCTGATGGCGCCCCCTAAAAAGGATGAGAAAATCCCCAGCCCCAGAGCCTTCCCGGCTTCCCCCCTGCGGGCCATAGGATGCCCGTCCATACAGGTCATAAGGGATGCCGCAGTGCCGGGAATATTTAAAAGGATTGCAGAGATAAGGCCTCCGGAAAATCCTCCAATATAAAGTCCCATCAAAATGGAAATACTGGGCTCCATCTCCATGGCAAAGGTAATGGGTAAAAACAGGGCCACCGCCATGGTGGTGGAAAGTCCCGGAATCGCGCCGAAAACCAAACCAATGATAACCCCTCCGCAAATCAGCAAAATGTTTTGCGGCGACAGGGTCAGAAGCGCTGTCATAAAGTTCTCTAACATATGCCTTTCCTCCTAGTAATCGGGTAGGAGGCTACCCACTAGTTGAGTAGCCGACCTCCCACACCACTGTACGTACCGTTCAGTATACAGCGGT